>Ga0160428_1000017_pt1 | contig 240456 bp, 225 predicted proteins | sample SolpanmetagenomM_FD_108198 | JGI IMG/M metagenome (GOLD analysis project Ga0160428, IMG submission 108198) | Solar panel surface microbial communities from Lawrence Berkeley National Laboratory, California, USA - M | ecosystem: Engineered > Built environment > Solar panel > Unclassified ... | reverse complement strand
GCGGGGATATCACCAGGACGTCGCCCGCTGGAAGGCGCAACCCGATGTCGTGAAGACCGGTCGCTGGCGACAGCGCCCGATGACCCTCGGGCAGCGCGCCCTCGTTCAGATCACCGCCGTTCAACTCGGTATCACGCTGCCGGAAGGTCTGACCCGAGGAACCGCAGCCGACTGGCTTGACCAGCACGGCGCCAACCTCTCCTATCGGAAGGACGTCTGATCATGCCTAAACTCAAGATTACCACCGCCGAGGACCAGGAGATCGTCGTCAGTAATGGCGCTACGCTTCGGGCCGAGATCGACAGGTTTGAGGAAGAAATTCAGGCACTGATCCCGGCAATCGAGGGTGCCGACGACGACGCCGCAACGCGCGCTATCGCGCGCTACAGAAGCCTGTCGCGTAACCTCACCGCCATTCTCAATGAACTGCCGTGGTGGAATGAGACGGCAGAGGAGGAACACCGTGCCGCCCGGCGTCGGCTGGCGGCCGAGTTGAGGGCGCGCAAGTCTGGTGGTTGAAGACATGGGGAGCGGGGCTCTCGCCCGATATTTGCCGGTCCCGGAATTCGATCGAACCGCAGTCCCCGAGAGATTGGATGTCCCAAGCGGCCTGACGCCCGGCGCGACATGTCAGAGCGATGGCGAAGGATCGGCACGAACGGCAATACGCGGGGTGGGCAACCTTGCCCTCACCCGACGGCGTTGCGGGACGAGCGGGTGACTCGTTTTCGGACAATCCCGGTTGGCGATATCCACCTGCCGGGATTGACCCGGCACGCCCGCTCGATTCTGATGCAAAGCGCATCCGCACCGACCTCCCCGATCGGCTCGACATGCTCCTGCCAGGGGAGGCGGCGCTCGTTTACCAGCACCTGCGCGACCGGCTTGCGTCGCTTTTCGACGACGCGGGCCACTGACGGAAGAACGCAACATGGCCCAGCCGCTCCGCGCCTATGTCTACGCCCGCGTCAGCAATGACGATGAGGATGGGAACAATGCCTCCGGTGCCGCGCAGCGCGCCGCCTGCCGTGCCTGGTGCGAGAGGAACGGCGTCGACGTCGTGGAGGAGTTCGAGGAGTTGAACGTCTCCGGGCGCAAGCTCAAGCGGCGCCAGTTCGACCGCATGATCGCGCAGGCGACTGCCGCCGACCGACCGGTCCATATGATCGTCGTCTATGCGCTCTCCCGTTTCGCCCGTCGCCTGCTGACGCAGGTGACGGCAGAGCACAGGCTGTCGGAAGCCGGCGTGCGGCTGGTGTCGCTGGTCGAAGACATCGCAGACGATCCCAATGGCCGCATGATGCGCTCCATGATCGCCGTGATGAACGAGAAATACGCCAACGACGCCTCGATCTTCACCGCCAGGGACCGGCGCGGCAACGCCGCAGCCGGCTATTGGAACGGGGGGCCGGTGCCGTTCGGCTACGAGTCGCGTGTGGTCGTCACCGACGGGCGCAAGGGCCGCAAGAAGCTCTTCACTGTCGAGAACGAGGCAATCGTCGTCCGAATGATCCACGAACTCGCCGACACCGGACTGACCGGTCGACCGATGGGGACGCGGGCCATCGCGAAGCACCTCAACGCGAACGGCTACACGCTACGTGGCAAACCCTTCTTCCACAGCAACGTCGACGGGATCCTCACGCGCGAACATTACAGCGGATCGTACCGGGATCGCACCATGGATGCGAAGGGCGTCAAGCCGACCGAAGCGGAGGCGATCGTCGTCGCTTGCCCGCAGATCGTGGCACCGGACCTCGTCGCCCGCGTCGCCGCGATCCGTGCGAAAGCAGCGCCGACCGTCACGCCGCCGAGGATCACCAACTCGCCCGTGCTGCTCGGCGGGATCGCGACGTGCGGTCATCCCGAATGCGGCTCCGGGATGGTCCTGCGCACCGGCAAGGGTGGCGCCTATCGCTATTACGTCTGCAACCGGAAGGCGACCGCCGGCGCGTCGAGTTGCGCGAGCAAGGCCATCCGCGAAGATGCGCTTGACGGTATCGTGCTCGACGGCCTTCTCCGGCGGGTACTCGAGCCCTCGCGGCTCAAGTTGCTGCTTGCCGACGTGCTCGACCGCTCCGACGACGCCGAGAAGCGTCGCAAGGATGACCTCGATCGCATCCGTCGTGAGCGCGTCTCGGCCGAAACCCGGCTGCGGCGCTTGCTCGAACTCGTCGAGGAAGGGCGAATGAGCCCCCGCGATCCCGTCTTCGGCGAGAAGCTGGCCGAAAGCCGATCCTCGATCGCGGCGCTTACCGAGACAGAGCGCAGCCTCCAGAACCAGCTGGGCGCGGGCACGCGCGTCATCGACGATGCGACGGTCGAGCGGTTCGGTGCGATGCTTCGCGCCGAAATCTTGGGCCAGAACACGGACCTGCGGCGATCCTATGTGCAGATGCTGGTGGGCAACGTCTCAGTGAACGACAACGAGATCGTCATCGCTGGTTCCACCGCCGTACTCGAGGCGGCCGCCGCCAAGGGCAGCATGAACGCCGGTCCCGCGGTTCGCGGTTTTGACCGGAAGTGGTGCCCCTGGCCGGACTCGAACCAGCATGCCTTGCGGCGTTCGATTTTGAGTCGAATGCGTCTACCAATTTCGCCACAGGGGCAGCGAAGGGTCGCCGGGTAGCGCCTCGGGCGGCAGTTCGCAAGCGCCTATCCGCTGCTGCGGCCGTGGCCTGATCGGCTTAACCCATGTCGTTGCATATGCGGGCCGGACTGTGCTGTCTTTGCTGCAATTCGGATCATCGTGAGGCCCGGGCATGATCGCCGAGCAGGAAACTCTGCTGGAAATGCTGACCCGGGCGCTGGCGCATGCCGACGTGGACGGCGATACATTGATTGCAGCATTGTTGAGCCAATGCATCGCCCTGCTTGAGGACCGCGAATCTGCGACGCATTGATCGCCACGCCTTGAGCCCCGCCTCGACTGGTCAGTTCGTCGGCGCTCGACGGCGGTAACTGAGCGCTTCGGCGACGTGGACGCGCGCGACGCGCTCGCTGCCGGCCAGATCCGCGATCGTCCGCGCGACGCGGAGCACACGCGTGTAGCCGCGCGCCGACATCCGCATCGCCTCGGCCGCCTGGGCCAGCAGCGCGCGCCCCGCATCGTCGGGGGTGGCGACGCCGTCGAGCAGCGCGCCATCGGCCTCTGCATTGGTGCGGGCGGCATGGTCGGCATACCGCGCCGTCTGGATCGCGCGAGCGGCTGCGACGCGTGCGCCGATCTCGACCGAGCCTTCGGTGGGCGGCGGCAACACGAGGTCGGCAGCACTGACCGCGGCGACCTCGACGTGCAGATCGATGCGATCGAGCAAGGGGCCTGACACCTTCGCCTGGTAATCGGCAGCGCAGCGCGGTGCACGCGCGCAGGCGAGGCTGGCATCGCCCAAGTGACCGCAACGGCACGGGTTCATCGCGGCGACGAGCTGAACACGGGCCGGGAAGGTGACGTGGGCATTGGCGCGCGCGACGCTGACCACGCCGGCCTCCAGCGGCTGCCGCAGCGAATCGAGGACGCCGCGCTGGAATTCGGGCAGTTCGTCGAGGAACAGCACGCCGAGATGCGCCAGGCTGACCTCGCCCGGCCTGACCTTCAGTCCGCCGCCGGTGAGCGCCGCCATCGACGCGCTATGATGGGGGCTGCGGAACGGGCGGCTGCGCGTCAGCCGGCCCCCGGCGAGCGTGCCGGCGACCGACTGGACCATCGAAACCTCCAGCGCCTCGGCGGCGTCCAGCGGCGGCAGGATGCCCGGCAGGCAGGAGGCCATCAGCGACTTGCCCGCGCCCGGTGGACCGACCATCAGCAGATTGTGCCCGCCCGCCGCGGCGATCTCCAGCGCGCGCTTGGCGACCTCCTGCCCCTTGACCTGCATGAGGTCGGGGCCGTGATCGAGCCGCTCGACCACACCGGGGAGCGGCGGTGACAGCAGGCTGTGGCCCTTGAAGTGGTTGATCAGCGCGAGGAGGTCTGGGGCGGCGAGAACCTCGACCGATCCGGCCCAGGCGGCTTCGGATCCCTGGGCGGACGGACAGACCAGGCCCTTGTTCTCTGCGGCGGCATGCAAGGCGGCGAGCAGGACGCCGGGCGAAGGGGCGATGCGGCCGTCGAGGCCCAGTTCGCCCACGACTATGTATTCGGACAATGCCTCTACGTCGATCACGCCCATCGCGCCGAGCAGGCCGAGGGCGATCGGCAGGTCGAAGTGAGACCCTTCCTTCGGCAGGTCGGCGGGCGACAGGTTGACCACGATGCGCTTGGGCGGGAGCGCGAGCCCCATGGCAGAGATGGCGCTCCTGACCCGCTCGCGGCTTTCCGCCACCGCCTTGTCGCCGAGACCGACGACGATAAAGGCCGGCAGACCGGCGATGAGCTGCACCTGCACCTCGACGCCCCGTGCCTCCAGCCCAAGATAGGCCGCCGTCCGGACGATCGCGGCCATAGCGTTTCCCTGTTCATCCACGCGTCACACCGCGGTCATAGCGATACCCCTAACGTGACTTCAGGTCCGTTTCGAACATTTAATTGCCGTCTTGCGAAAGCAATACACCAGTCCCACGTGAGGTTGCATGAAGGATCGTCACCCAATCAGCCGCATCGCCCAGCTGATCCTCGGCGGGTTGCTGATCCTGGGCGCTGCCGTGGTCGGGCCGCTGCCCGGACCCGGCGGCATTTTCCTGTTCGCGGGCGGACTGGTGCTGATCCTGCGCAATTCGCGCCTCGCGCAGGTGCGGTTCGCGCGGGCCAAGCGGCGCTGGCCGCGGATCGGCGGGCTGGTGGATCGTACGATGCGCCGGCCCAGTGCATTGCGGCGCCACGCGCGCGACAAGCAGCGGGCCTCGCGTTGACTTTCGCGATCTCCGTGGGTAAGCGCAGCCCAACAAGGCCGTCCCGCGTGGCGGCCGTTTTCTATTCAGACGATCAGGGAATGAATCATGAAGCGGACCTTTCAGCCGAGCAACCTGGTGCGTGCACGCCGCCACGGCTTCCGCGCGCGGATGGCGACGGTCGGCGGCCGGGCGGTGATCCACGCGCGCCGAGCGCGTGGCCGCAAGAAGCTGTCGGCGTAATCTCGACGCTTACCCGCCGCCGCGATTTCCTCGCGGCGAATGCGGGGCGTCGTGCGCCGATGCCGGGATTCGTCCTGCTGGTGCACGATCGCAAGGATGGTGATCCGACCATGCGCGTCGGCTTCACCGTCACCAAGAAAGTGGGTAACGCCGTCGTCCGGAACCGCATGAAACGGCGGTTGCGGGCGTTGGCGCGTGAGCTGTTGCCCACGGGCGGCATTGCAGGCGCCGATCACGTGCTGATCGGGCGGGACGGCGGGATCGAACGCGATCATGCGTTGCTGAAAGCCGAATTCGGCAAGGCGTTGAGCAAGATCGCGCGCGGCGAGGACTCGCCGGCACGACCACGCGGGCCGCGAAAGCCCAGACGGTGATCGCCCGGTTGCTGATTCTGCTCGCCCGCGGCTGGCAGTTGGGTCCGTCGGCGGTGATGCCGCCGACCTGTCGCTACCAGCCATCCTGTTCCGCCTATGCAATCACTGCACTTCGCCGCTATGGCGCGGCCAAAGGGGGCTGGTTGGCGGTGAAGCGGATCGCGCGCTGTCATCCATGGGGCGGGTACGGACCCGATCCCGTCCCTTGAGCTACGACGGGGCAAGACCTTGAACAAAGAACGCCAGAATTTCGTCCTGTTTGCAGTCATCGCGGCGCTGATCCTGTTCGCGTGGCCTCTGCTCCAGGGTAAGTTCTTCCCCGTGGCGAACCCGCCCGTGACCAAGATCGTCAACGGCAAGTCGCAGCCGATCCCGACGAATCCCGCCGCCGATCCCACCGCGGACGCGCCCGGCGCAGTGCGCAACCGCCAGACGGTGCTTGCAGAAGCGCCACGCGTGCGGATCGACACGCCGACCTTGCGAGGGTCGATCAACCTGAAGGGCGCGCGGATCGACGACCTGGTGCTGGTGAAGTACAAGGAAACGATCGCCAAGGATTCGCCGCCGATCCGCCTGCTCTCGCCCGCGGGCGCACCGGAGGCGTATTTCGCGGGCTTCGGCTGGCGCGACGACGGGCTGAAGCCGCCGGCGGCCGACGTCGTCTGGACCGCTTCGTCGCAGCTGCTGGCACCTGGCCGGCCGGTGACGCTCACCGCCGCCAATGCGACCGGTCAGCGGTTCGCGATCGAACTGTCGGTCGACGACCAATATATGTTCACCGTCAAGCAGACGGTGCAGAATGCGGGTGCCACGCCGGTGCCGGTCGCGCCCTATGGCTATGTCAACCGCGTCGGCGTGTCGAAGGACCCGGGCACCTGGCAGATCCATACCGGGCCGATGTCGGTGCATGGCGGCGGTGCGGATTACGGCACCAAGTTCAAGAACCTGGACGAGGCGGCGCAGAAGTTCACCACCACGGGCGGCTGGCTCGGCTTCACCGATAAATATTGGCTGACCGCGCTGGTGCCCGATCAGCAGGCGCAGTTCGACGGACAGTTCCGCGCCGCCGCCAATAGCGGCACCAATCGCGCATATCAGGCCGATTATTCCTTCGCCCCGAAACTCCTGCCCGCCGGCCGCGCGATCACGCAGACCAGTCGCTTCTTCGCGGGAGCGAAAGAAGTGACGGCGTTGCAGCATTATGAGAACGACACCGGCATCGCCCGGTTCGACAAGGCCATCGACTGGGGCTGGTTCGAGATCGTCGAAAAGCCGATCTTCACCTATCTCGACTGGCTGTTCCGCATGATCGGCAACTTCGGCGTCGCGATCATCGTGCTGACGCTGACCATTCGCGGGCTGATGTTCCCGATCGCCCAGCGCCAGTTCGCCAGCATGGCCAAGATGCGCGGCATTCAGCCGAAGATGAAGGCGATCCAGGAGCGGTACAAGGACGACAAGCCGCGCATGCAGCAGGAGGTCATGGCCCTCTACAAGACCGAGAAGGTCAATCCGGTCGCCGGCTGCCTGCCGACGCTGCTGCAGATCCCGATCTTCTACGCCCTGTACAAGGTGCTGATGTTGACGATCGAGATGCGGCACCAGCCGTTCGTCGGCTGGATCAAGGATTTGTCGGCGCCCGATCCGCTGACGCCGCTCAACCTGTTCGGCTACCTGCACTTCACGCCGCCGCACATGATCGCGATCGGCGTGGTGCCGATCCTGCTGGGCGTGTCGATGTACTTCCAGTTCAAGATGAACCCGGCGCCGATGGACGATACGCAGAAACAGGTGTTCGCGGTCATCCCCTGGGTGCTGATGTTCGTCATGGCGAGCTACCCGGTCGGGCTCCAGATTTACTGGATCGCATCGAACGCGCTGACCGTGCTGCAACAGCGGCTGCTCTACGCGCGTCACCCCGCGCTGAAGACGGCGCCGGTCAAGTGAGCGGGGATGTCGTCGTTCCTGAGGACGAGGGCTTCACGCCCGAGATGCTGGAGCGTGCCCGCAAGACCTTCGCGGGGCCTGTCGGCTTCCTGAAGTCGGCGCCGGCGCTGGAGCATCTGCCAGCGCCGGTGGTGCCGGAAGTCGCGTTCGCCGGTCGATCCAATGTCGGCAAGTCGTCGCTGCTCAACGCGCTGACCGGTCGCAACGGCCTTGCGCGCACGTCGAACACGCCGGGGCGGACGCAGGAGCTGAATTTCTTCGATGTCGGCGATCCGCTCGCGTTCCGGCTGGTCGACATGCCGGGCTATGGCTTTGCCAAGGCGCCAAAGGACGTCGTCCGGAAGTGGCGCTTCCTCGTCAACGACTTCCTGCGCGGCCGGGATACGTTGAAGCGTGCGCTGGTGCTGATCGATTCGCGTCACGGCATCAAGGAGGTCGATCGCGAAATCCTGGAGATGCTCGACAAGGCCGCCGTCAGCTACCGTCTGGTGCTGACGAAGGCGGACAAGATCAAGGCCAGCGAGCTTGCCGAAGTGACCGAACGCACCGCCGAGGAAGCGCGCAAGCGGCCGGCGGCGCATCCGGATATCCTCGCGACGTCGAGCGAAGGCGGCCTCGGCATCCCGGAACTGCGCGCGGCGGTGATGGAAGCGATCGGCTGAGCGCCACTCGCCGACGTCGGCCGGCGCATACCGAATGCGCGGTCGACGGGCTGGGTGACAGCGGGGAATACCGGCCCGCCAGTCGCGACGGCGCCGAAGTTCGGTCGGCATCGCTGGACCTGCCCTGCCCGCGCCGCTAACCCGAACGCCATGAAGCTCATCATCGGCAACAAGGCCTATTCCTCCTGGAGCCTGCGCGGCTGGCTGGCCTGCAAGCAATCCGGTCTCCCGTTCGAAGAGGTGGTAGTGCCCCTCTACGATGCCGAGTGGGACCGTCGCCGCGAAGGCGCCGAGTTCGCCCCGTCATCGGGCAAGGTGCCGATCCTGTGGGATGGCGAGGCCGTGGTGTGGGACAGCCTGGCGATCGTCGAATATCTGGCGGACAAGGTCGGACGCGACACGTTCTGGCCGCAGGACGACGCCGCCCGCGCGATGGCGCGATCCATGGCGGCGGAGATGCATTCGAGCTTCACCGCCTTGCGCCGCAAGCATGCGATGAACATTCGGCAGATCTTCCCGGCGAAGCGCCCCGACGACGACGTGCTCGCCGACCTCGGCCGGATCATGGAATTGTGGGCGCAGGCCCGCGCCCGCTGGGGCAGCAACGGCGATTTCCTGTTCGGCGAATTCGGCGCGGCCGACATCATGTTCGCTCCGGTCGTCACGCGCATCCTGTCGTACCAGCTGCCGACCGCCCGCTTCGCCGGCAGCTATCTCGACGCCGTGATCCATCACCCCTGGATGCAGGACTGGATCGCCGGCGCACAAGAAGAGGATTGGGTCATCCAGCAATACGAACAGACGCCGGCGTGAGACGGCGCGCGTGATCGACGTATTGGCGCTGACGCAGGCGCTGCTTCGCGCCGACAGCGTCACGCCCGCCCGCGGCGCGGTATTCGACGTGCTCGAATCCGCGCTGGTGCCGATCGGCTTCGCGGTCGATCGGTTCGTAGTCGGCGAATCGCCGGACGGTCCGGTCGAGAATATGATTGCGGTGCGAGACGGCGTCGGCCGGCACCTCGCCTTCGCAGGCCATGTCGATGTCGTGCCGCCGGGCGAAGGCTGGACCGTATCGCCCTGGTCCGGGGACGTTCGCGGCGGCCTGCTGTACGGACGCGGCGCCGTGGACATGAAGGGTGCCGTGGCGGCCTTCGCCGCCGCAGCGTCACGCGCCGGCGGACCGACGCTCAGCCTGCTGATCACCGGCGACGAGGAAGGCCCGGCGATCTACGGCACGCCGGTGTTGATCGATCGCCTGGCGGCGCGCGGACTCACGCCGGACCTGTGCCTCGTCGGCGAACCGACCTCGGTACACCGACTGGGCGACATGATGAAGATCGGGCGGCGCGGATCGGTCAACATCTGGATCGACGTCGCCGGCCGGCAGGGGCATGTCGCCTATCCCCACCTCGCCGACAATCCGGTCGGCAAACTGGTGAAGGCGCTGGCCGCGCTGGAGGCGATGGGACTGGATCACGGCAATGCGTGGTTCCAGCCCTCCAACCTAGAGATAACCGACGTGTCGGTCGGCAATCCGGCGCACAACGTCATCCCTGCGCGCGCGCAGGCGCGCCTGAATATCCGCTTCAATGACGAACAGCGCGGGGCGGCGCTGATCGATCGCGTGACCGCGGTCGTGCGTGAATACGCGCCGGAGGCGGCGGTGAGCGGCACCGTATCGGGCGAGGCGTTCCTGACCGAGCCGGGTCCGTGGACCGCCCTGGTGAGCGGCGCGATCGAGGCGGTGACGGGCATCGCGCCGGAGCCATCTACCTCCGGCGGCACGTCGGATGCGCGGTTTCTGTCGCGGTTATGCCCGACCGTGGAGTTCGGACTGGTCAATGCGACGATGCACCAGGTGGACGAGGCGGTGGCAGTCGCCGACTTGCTGGCCTTGGTCGACATCTATGCCAAGGTGATCGAGCGCGCAGTCTGAAGGCGTTGTCGAGGGCTGCGTGAGCGGACGTCGGCTGGAGCGCGCGGCATACCGAATTGTCCGGCGCAGGTGTGCAGACTCGCCAGCCGTTCTCGTCTTAGCGGCCGCGTCGCAACACGATATAGAGTGCGCCCTGCCCGCCATGACGCGGGTGTGCGCCGCGGACCGCAGCGATCGCGTCGGCATGGCGGGAAGCGGCCAGCCAGTCTGCGATTGCCGCCCGGATCGCGCCACGGGCGTGAGGACGCTCGCTTTCGGGGCGCGGCGGCTTGCCGGTTACCAGCAGCAACACCCGATCCCCCCGCGTGATCGCGCGCGCCAGTCCGTCGTCCAGCAGAGCGTGCGCCGAAGACAAGCTATGCCCGTGCAGATCGATCGAACTGTCGGGGATGACGATGCCGCGGGTCAAACGCTTGTCCCAGCTGCCGTCGAGGGTGTTCTGGTGCGGTGATGGCGTCGTGACGACCGGCTTCTGGAACGCTGGCCGCGCGGCGGCGATCGCCCGGGTCAGCGCCTTGGACGGCTTGGTCGCCTTCGCAGGAGCCGCGGGTCCGGCGGTGACCGGAGCGGGTGACACGGGCGGGGGCGCCCGACGGACCGGTGGAGCCACGGCGCGGAGCGGCTTGACCGTCGCCATGACCCGCGCCCACAGATCCGCCTCGTCAGGGTTGAGCTGGCGCAACCGATGCCGATCCATATTGGCTGCCCCGCAGGCGCGCGACGGTGCCGACCGGCAGCAACAGGAACGCGGTGCCGCGTGCCGCCATGCCACCCGCGGTCGCCTCGGCGGCCGGACCCGCGCCCCAGAAGGTATCGAAGCGGTTGCTGCCCTTGATCGCGCCGCCGGTATCCTGAGCCACCCACAGGCCGCTGGCATCCTGCCGATCCATCGAGAGGAACACCGGCGCGCCCAAGGGTACGAACTTGACGTCCGCGGCGGCGCTGATCCCGCCGTTGACGACATAGCCCATCGCCCCGACCGGCGGTGTGTTCAGCTCGCGGAAGAAGACGAAGCTCTTGTTCTCGTTCATGATCGCGCGCCCTTCGTCAGGATGGGCATGCAGCCAGGCGACGATCCCCTGCATCGAGGTCTGGCCCGGCTGGAGCAGACCTCGCGCCTTCATCAGCGCACCGATACCGGTATAATCGCGGCCGTTCTGGGTATCATAGCCGACGCGCATGATCCCGCCGTCGGGCAGGCGCAAGCGACCGGAGCCTTGGACCTGCAGGAAAAAGACGGCGGCTTCGTCAGCGCCCCAGGCGAGCACCGGCGCCTTGCCGTCGATCACCCCGCCGCCGATGGCGGCGCGGTCGTAATAGGGTACGAGACTGCTCCCCTGCACACGCCCGCGGATCTTCTTGCCTTTGAGGTCGCTGGTGAACTGGCCGAGATCGACGTCGATCAGATCGTCGGGCCGGGCGTAGATCGGCACCTCATACCCCGCGCGGCGCTCGCGCGATGCGGCGATTTCCGGTTCATAATAACCGGTGGCGAAGGCTCTGCCGTCCCCGACCTGCACTGCTTCGAAATTGGCGACGAGAAAGGCGCGGGCGCCGCCCCGGGGAACATCGGCCGCCGCGGCGCATGCGCCCTGCCAGTCCATGCCCCGGGTCAGGCCGGAGGTATCGGGCCGCCGCATCAGACCGGGGCAGCTGGCAAGGAACGCGGCGCGCGTGGCCTCCGCCTGCGCCTCCGTGATCGGCAACGTGTCGAGCGAAGGCCCGGGCACGACACCGGCGCTCGCCGCCGTAGCCGCACCGGGCACGACGACGACAGGCGCAGCCAGCAACGGTACGGCACCGGCGATGCGCCCGTCGAAGGCCCTGCCGGAAGCTATGGCCTGTCCCGCCGTGTTCGCCGTGACGGCGGGCCGCGGCGAAGCCGGCCGCGAACCGGTCGGGCGTCCCTGCTGTGCGACGGGCGGACGATCGGTGGCGATAGGCACAACGCGTCCGCCGCAGGCACTGAGGCAAAGGGCCAGCGCGATGCTGGCGAATACGCGATTTCCGGTCATCGAATGCCCCTGTGTGGCCGGACGGTCTCACGGCTTTCCCGGGCACGCTCTGCCCAAGCCGGCGAACGGGGACAAGTGGAACGTGGCGCCATGGCTGCCATACGCGCCGGCCCGAATGGCCCGCCAGCCGCCGGAGCGGCTATTCCTCGTCGGTATCGGCGAGCTTCCAGTTGGGATCGCGACTTTTCAGCGTGCGGGCAAAGGTCCACACGTCGTGCGTCTCGACCGCATCCGTCAGCGATCCGGCAATGACATTGCCCTCGGCATCGCGCGTGACCGCTGCGATATCGGCGTCGAAGCGAACGGTGATCCTCGCCTCCCGCCCGTTCAGCGCCGCATCCGCGATCACAGCACGCTCGATCGAGACCAGCCGGTTCTCCAGCGTCTCACCGGCGCTGCGCCGCGCCTCGATCGCCTCGCCGAAGGCGTGGGCGACGTCCGGTTCGGCGAGATCGGCGAGTGCCGCCTCGTCCCCCGCCCAGAACGCCTCCAGCGTCATGCGATAGGCTGCCTGAGCGCCGCCAAGGAACTGGTTCACGTCGAAACCCTGCTCACCCGCGATGATCGCGCGCAGACCGGCCTCGGCGCGGGGTTCGATGTTGCGATTGACCGGTTCACGCACGTCCGGCGCCGCATCGAGGGCACGCGGCGCGAGTGCAACCGCGGCCGGACGATCGTCGGCGGCACGCGGCAGCGGCTGCTGTTCGTGGCCGGTCCGCTTGCCGAGCACGCTGTAGAGACGGAGCGCCAGAAAGGCCGCCACCATCGCGAGAAGAACTACGTAGAACACCGTGCCTCCGATCTTGAGCGATACATAGGCCGAAAGCCTCGCGGATTCAAACTTTCCGCCCGTTGAAACCGGACACGGGCGCTGCTAGGCGCGGGCGCCATCGGCATCGAACGCCCGATGGGCTGCTTCGGTCCCCTCTCCTTCCCTTTTCATCGAGGATCATTCGCATGGCCGACCAGGATAACGGCACCACGATCGACACGGCCGCGCTGGCCAACGGCGAAGACACCGCGCCGGCGGCCGGTCTTATCTCGCAATACGTCAAGGACCTGTCGTTCGAGAATCCGAACGCGCCCGCGATCTTCCAGAATCCGAACCCGCCGCAGATCGACGTGCAGTTCAACATCGGCACCGCACAGGTCGGCGAAGAGGTGCATGAGGTGTTGCTGAAGATCGACGTCAAGGCGGATGCGGACGGCCAGACCGCCTTCATCGTCGACCTCACCTATGCGGGCCTTTTCGGCCTGCGCAATGTGCCTGCCGACGCGATCCAGCCGTTCCTGCTGGGTGAAGCGCCGCGGCTGCTCTTCCCGTTCGCACGCCGCGTCCTCGCCGATTGCGTGCGCGACGGCGGCTTCCCGCCGCTGCTGCTGGAGCCGATCGACTTCGCGCAGCTCTACCTCCAGCAGGCCGACCAGAACGGCAGCGGCGGCGCCTTTTCGGTCGGGGACGTCGGCCACGCCTGATCTCGGGGCGGAGGGCGACCGGACATGAATCTGACCAAGGCCCTTGGCTCGGTCGGCGGGCTGACGCTCGCCAGCCGGGTGCTGGCTCTCGTACGCGATACGTTGCAGGCGAGCTATGTCGGGGCAGGCTTCGCGTCGGACGCCTTCTTCGTCGCCTTCCGCCTGCCCAACATGTTTCGCGCGCTGTTCGCGGAGGGCGCCTTCTCCGCCGCATTCATCCCGCTCTTCAACCGCAAGGTCGCGGATGGCGGCGGGACGGCCGCGGGCGTCGATTTCGCGGAGCGCGCGCTTGCGGTCCTGTTCCCGGTGCTGCTGGTATTCACGCTGGCGATGCTGGCGGCCGCCTATCCGATCACCTGGGCCCTGTCCGGCGGGTTCGACCGGCAACATCCGACCGCGGAGCAATTCGCCTTCGCCGTCACCTTGTCGCGGTTCACCATCCCGTACTTGATGCTGATCTCGCTGGTGTCACTGCTCGGCGGCATCCTGAATTCGCTCAACCGCTTCTGGGTCAATGCCGCCGCGCCGATCTTGCTCAACATCGCAATGGTGGGCGCGCTCATCCTGTTCCACGGCGGCGATCCCTATGCGACCGCGCGGGCGCAGGCGCTGTCGGTCACCGCGGGCGGAGTGTTGCAACTCGCCTGGCTGTCGTGGGCCTGCCGCCAGGCCGGCGTGAAGCTGGCGCTCCGCCGGCCGCGCATCGATGCCGACGTCAAGCGGATGCTGGCGCTGATCGTCCCTGCCGCAGCGGGCGCCGGGGCTGCGCAGATCAACCTCGCGGTGTCCACCGCGCTCGCGGGCAGGCTGCTCGCGGCCGGATCGATTTCCGCCATCTATTACGCCGACCGGCTGAACCAGCTTCCGCTCGGGCTGATCGGCATCGGGCTCGGCACGATCCTGCTGCCGGTCGTCTCGCGCCTGCTGTCCGAGGGGCGTGAAGCGGAGGCCATGGAAACGCAGAACCGCGGGCTGGAACTGGCTCTGTTCCTCACCCTGCCCGCGACCGCCGCCTTCGTATTCGCCGCCGAGCCGATCGTGCGGGGGCTGTTCCAGCACGGGGCGTTCGATGCCAGCGATACGATCCGGGCATCGCAGGCGCTCGCTGCATTCTCGCTGGGCCTGCCGAGCTATGTGCTGGTGAAGGTGCTGACGCCCGGCTTCTACGCGCGGGCCGATACGCGCACGCCGGTACGGCTGGCGCTCTATTCCGTCGCGATCAACCTGGTCGGCAACCTTATCCTCATCCCGACCCTGGCGCGCTGGAACATCGGTCAGGTCGGACCGCCGTTGGCGACTGCGCTCGCGTCCACGGTCAACGTCGTCTCACTCTACGTCGTGCTGGCGCGCCGGGGGCATTTCGCCATCGACCCGCTGGTCAGGCGTAAAGTGCCGCGTCTCGCCCTGTCGGCGCTGCTGATGGGCGCGGCCCTGCTGCTCGTCACGCCGCTGGTCGAACCGTATCTCACTCGCTCGCTGATCGTCCGCGGTGCCGCGCTGGCGGTGCTGGTCGGCAGCGGCGTCGCCATCTACGCCATCGCCTGTTTCGCCACCGGAGCCTTCCGCGTGGCGGACCTTAGTTCGCTTCTCCGTCGCAAAGCCACGTCCCGATGAACACCAAGCGCGTCGTCTCCGGCATCAAGCCGACCGGTAACCTGCACCTCGGCAATTACCTGGGAGCGGTGAAGCAGTGGGTGGCGATGCAGGACTCGATTCAGGCAGAAGGCGGCGAAACCCTGTATTTCATCGCAGACCTGCACGGCCTGACCGAATGGATCGCACCGGCCGACCTGCGCAGCCAGACGATCGAGATGACCGCGACGCTGGTCGCAGCGGGTATCGATCCCGACCGATCGATCCTGTTCAACCAGGCGCGCGTGCCGGCGCACAGCGAATTGTCGTGGCTGCTCAACAATGTCGCGCGGGTCGGCTGGCTCAACCGCATGACGCAGTTTAAAGACAAGGCGGGCAAGAACCGCGAAGGCGCCAGCGTCGGCCTGTACGATTACCCGGTTTTGATGGCGGCCGACGTGTTGCTCTACAATGCGACGCACGTGCCGGTCGGCGACGACCAGAAGCAGCATCTGGAACTGGCGCGGGATATCGCGACCAAGTTCAATGGAGATTACGCGACAGAGCTGTTTACGCTGCCCGAACCGTTGGTCAGCGCCGCCGCGCCCAGGATCATGTCGCTGCGCGATGCGTCGGCCAAGATGTCCAAATCGAACCCCTCCGAGCAATCGGTAGTCAAGCTGATCGATACGGACGAGGTGATCGCCGAAAAGTTCAAGAAGGCGAAGACCGATCCAGACACGCTTCCCGCCACCGTCGAGGAACTGGCGGATCGGCCGGAGGCGAAGAACCTGCTGACCATCTTTGCCGCGCTCGCCGATCGCTCGCCCGCCGACGTGCTGGGCGACTATGCCGGCAAGGGTTTCGGCGCGTTCAAGCCGGACCTCGCCGACCTCGCGGTCGCGAAGCTGGCACCGATCCGCAACGAGATGGTGCGGCTGCTCGACGATCACGCGGCGATTGATGCGATCCTCAACAAGGGTGCAGAAAAAGCCCGCAAAATGGCAGCGCCCGTGCTGCGCAGCGCCCAGGCGGCGATGGGGCTCATCGCGTGATCGGCGCCCTCGCCCGGCTGGGCGAGGGGTAGCGGCGGCTAGGCTTCCAGTTCGCGCATCAGCGTGCGGACCGCGGTGTCGATATCGCGGTCCTGATCGCGCAATTCCTCGATCTTGCGCACCGCATGGATCACCGTCGAATGATCGCGACCGCCGAATTTACGGCCGATCTCCGGCAGCGAGCGCGTCGTCAGCCGCTTGGCCAGATACATGGCGATCTGGCGCGGACGGGCGACCGCACGGCTGCGGCGCGCCGAGACGAGATCCAGCGGCTTCAGTTCGAAATGCTGGCTGACCAGCTTCTGGATCTCATCGATCGTCACCCGGCGCTGTGCGCCGCGGAGCACGTCGCCGAGGGTTGCGACGGCGAAATCCATGTCGACCGTGTCACCGGTCAGCTGCGCGTAGGCGACGACGCGGTTGAGTGCGCCTTCCAATTCCCGGATGTTGGCGTGGATGCGCGCGGCAAGCAGGTCGAGCACTTCGGCCGGGACCTTTGCATCGGGAAGGTCGGAGAGTTTCCTGTCCAGTATGGCACGGCGCAACGTCAGGTCGGGCGCCTTGATGTCGGCGACCAGCCCCACCGACATGCGGCTGACGATCCGCGCCTCGACGCCGTCCAGTGCCTGCGGACAGCGATCCGCCGAGATCACCAGGCGCTTGCCCGCGCTCATGATCTCGTTGACGGTATGGAAGAATTCTTCCTGCGTCGCATCCTTGCCGGCGATGAACTGGAGGTCGTCGATCAGCAGCAGATCGGCGCTGCGCAGCCGCTGCTTGAAACTGTGCGTGTCGCGTGCGCGCATCGCGGCGACGAAATCGAACATGAAGCGCTCGGCCGACATGCAGATGACCGTCGCATCGGGATGTTGCGCGAGAAAGGCATGGCCGATCGCATGCATCAGGTGCGTCTTGCCCTGCCCAGTGCCCGAGTGAAGGAACAAGGGGCTGAACCGCGGCACACCGGGTTCGGAGAGCGCACGGGCGGCGTTGAAGGCGACGCGATTGGCGGCATCGACGACGAAACGGTCGAAGGTGAAGCGTGCGTCGAGCGACGGGCGTTCGGCAGCAGGGCGGCCTGGCGCGGAGGCCACCGCCTGCGGCGCAACGGGCGCGGCGACGGCCACGGGCGCCGGCACGGGCGGTTCGGCCACCAGCTTGACCGCGACCGGCGCGGCGATCCGCGTCTCGATCGACACGCCGCGCACGTTGGGCAGCAGCGTGCGGAATTCGAGCAGCAGCCGCTCGGCGTAATGATTGCGGACCCAGTTGGTCATGAACGCGGAGGGCAGGCCCAGCCGGATCGAATCGGGATCACCGTCCTCGATCAGCTCCATCGGCTTCAGCCATTGTTCGAACAATCGCGCACCCGCCGATTCGCGCAGGTTGCTGCGGACGCGAGCCCAGGCGCGCTGCGCCTCGCTCTCCGTCACCGCCGCTGCCCGTCGATCGTTCAATGCACACGTCTCCGTTGCCGGAACGACGGAAATGTCGTGCCCGGCCGCTGTATTCACGACAGACAAATCCCCCCTACGGCCAAAAGCCGTTCGGCATGCCCACGCTGTTCAGGTCCCCGCAGGCGGTGGATACCGCCGCGGTGGAGGCGAGTTATGAAGCCTGGGGTGAGTCGATCAAGCCCCAGCCAGGTCACATTCCTGAAATAAACGGGATTGACAGGCCAAGCACCGCGGAAATGCGTTCGTAAATCTTACAAGCTACTGATTAGCTTGGCTTTCTTGGCAATTCCCGCCGTACGACTCCACACGAATCGTGGTAACTCCTGCCTTTCCTCTTTTCGTTCTATTTTCGCCCGTTTCGGACATCAAAAAACCCGCCGGGACGGGTCCCGGCGGGCTGAACTTTTTCGACGCGTGACGCGTGTCAGGCGAGACCGGTGACGGCCTTGGTCAGACGCGAGAACTTGCGGCTCGCGGTGTTCTTGTGCAGCACGCCCTTGGCGACGCCGCGCTGCAGTTCCGGCTGAGCCGCTGCCAGCGCCGTGGTCGCCGCAGCCTTGTCGCCCGATGCAAGCGCCGCTTCGACCTTCTTGATGAAGGTCCGGATACGGCCGACGCGGGCACCGTTGATGTCGGCACGACGCTGGTTGCGACGGATGCGCTTCTTGGCTTGCGGCGTATTCGCCATTCGGTACGTCCTTGCGAGTAATGTGGTCGATGTAAGACGAGGCGCCGGATCACCCTACGCCGTCTCGAAGGCAGCGCCCTTAGCGATTCCATGGGACGGGGTCAACTGCGCAGGCGTCGCATGCGCTGGTAGGATCGCCCGATGATCCGGCGCCGGCGTCAGGTCTTCTGGCAGGCGGGGCAGTAGAAGGTCGATCGCCCGCTATCCACCCGCCGCGCGACGGTGCCGCCGCAATGGCACGGTTCGCCCTCGCGACCGTAGACGAGGAACTGTTTGGAAAAATAGCCGAGTTCGCCATCCGGCCGGGCGTAATCGCGCAACGTCGATCCACCCGCCTCGATCGCGGCCAGCAGCACCTCACGGACGGCCGCCGCCAGTCGATCGAGCCGCGCCAGCGCGATCTGGCCGCTCGCCCGGGTCGGGGCGATGCGGGCGAGGTGCAGCGCTTCGCAGACATAGATGTTGCCGAGGCCGGCGACGATTCGCTGGTCGAGCAGCATCGCCTTGATCGGCGCGGTGCGCCCTCGCAGCGCGGCGTGGAGATAGGCGCCGGTGAACGCCTCGCCCAGCGGCTCCGGACCCATTGCGGCGAACGGCGGATAGGCGTCGAGCGCCACCGTCTCGACCAGGTCCAGAAAGCCGAATCGTCGGGGATCGTTGAGCGCGAGATGACGCCCCTCGTCCGTTTCGATCAGCAGGTGATCGTGGGCGAGGCGTTCGGCAGGATCGACCCGCCAGCGCCCCGACATGCCGAGGTGGAAGATCAGCGTGTCGCCGCGATGGGTATCGATCAGTCCGTATTTGGCCCGCCGGCCGAGCGCGGTGACGGTGGCGCCCGTCATCCTTTGGCGCAGGTCGACGGGGATCGCCTTGCGCAGGTCGGCACGGCGCGGCTCGACCAGGGTCAGGCGGCGACTGGCGAGCACCGGCGTCAGCCCGCGTACGGTGGTTTCGACTTCGGGAAGTTCTGGCACACCAAACAGCTAGGTTGCGTTTGCCCCGGCCACAAGCCACGGCTAGGGCAGTCGCATGACCGACACCGCCACCCCCGGAACCGTATCCTTCGGCTATGAAGACGTCGCGCCAGACGAGAAGACCGCCCGCGTCGGCGGTGTTTTCTCCAGCGTCGCCAAGAACTACGACCTGATGAACGATGCGATGTCAGGCGGCATGCACCGGTTGTGGAAGGATCGCTTCGTCCGGCGCGTCCAGCCGCAGGAGGGGCAGCAGATCCTCGATATGGCCGGCGGCACCGGCGACATCGCCTTTCGCCTGGCGGCTGCGGGCGCATCGGTGACGGTTGCGGACATCAACCCCGCCATGCTGGAAGTCGGCATGGAGCGCGCCGCCAAGCGCGGCATCGACGGGCTGGTGTGGACGGAGGCCAACGCCGAGACGCTGACCTTTCCCGACCGGTTCTTCGACGCTTACACGATCGCCTTCGGCATCCGGAACGTCACCGATATCCCCAAGGCCCTGCGCGAGGCCCATCGCGTCCTGCGCCGCGGCGGACGCTTCTATTGCCTGGAATTCTCGACCACGACCTGGCCGGGGTTCAAGGAAGTCTACGACAGCTATTCGCACAGGCTGGTGCCCAAGCTGGGCCAGATGCTGGCGCAGGATGCGGACAGCTATCGTTATCTGATCGAATCGATCCGCCGTTTTCCCGACATGCCGACGTTCAGGGGCATGATCGCGGATGCGGGATTCATGCGGACCAAGGCCGAACCGATCCTTGGCGGGCTGGTCGCGATCCACAGCGGCTGGAAGATCTGATGGGTCTTCGTCGGGGACACCCGCACGGTCGTGATGCGCGGAGCCGGGGGTGACATCCTCTGTCGTCCACGTCTGGCGGCTCCTGAAATGGGGCCGCATCCTCGCGCGGCACGGCGCGCTGCGCGGTATCGAACGCGATCCGAATACGCCCGCACCGGTCCGGCGCCTCGCCCGCATCGCGCGGTTCGGCGCGCGCGTGCCCAACGTGCCGCGCTACGCCGATGCCTTCCAGGCGATCGGCCCCGCGGCGATCAAGCTGGGGCAGACGCTGGCGACGCGCCCCGATCTGGTCGGGGAACAGGCGACGCAGGACCTGCTGCGCCTGCAGGACCAGTTGCCGCCGGTGCCCTATGCCACGATCGCCGCGGCGATCGAGCAAAGCTTCGGACGTCCGCCCGCCGACCTGTTCGCGTCGATCGAGGAGGATCCGATCGGCGCCGCATCGATCGCGCAGGTACACCGCGCGGTCACCACCGACGGCCGCACGGTCGCGTTGAAGGTGCTGCGCCCCGGCGTCGAGGCGGACTTCACCCGTGCGATCGCGACCTACGAATGGGCCGCCGCACAGCTGGAGGGGATGAGCGTCGAGGCCAAGCGCCTGCGCCCGCGCCTGACGGTCGAGAACTTCAAGCGATGGACGACGCGCGAACTCAACTTCCGTCGCGAGGCGGCTTCCGCGTCCGAACTCGCCGAAGCGATGACCGCGGAGCCGGACTTCATGGTCCCGGCGATCGACTGGCAGCGATCGACCGCGCGGGTGCTGACCGTCGAATGGATCGACGGCATCAAGCTGTCCGATCGCGCCGCACTGGTCGCGCAGGGATACGACCTGCCGCGGCTCGCCAATACGCTGGTGCAGGCGTTCCTGCGCCAGGCGATCGCGGAGGGATTCTTCCACGCCGACATGCATCAGGGCAATCTGTTCGCCCTGCCCGGCAACAAGATCGCCGCGATCGATTTCGGGATCATGGGCCGGATCGACCGGCGCGCACGTGTGTGGCTGGCCGAGATTCTCTATGGCCTGATCACCGGCAACTATCGGCGGGTCGCCGAAATCCATTTCGAAGCGGGCTATGTGCCCAGCCACCACAATGTCGCGGAATTCGCCACCGCGCTGAGGGCGGTCGGCGAACCGATGCGTGGCCTGCCGGTCAAGGATATGTCGATCGGCATGATGCTGGACGGGCTGTTCTCGATCACCCGCGATTTCGATATGGTGACGCAGCCGCACTTGCTGCTGCTCCAGAAGACGATGGTGATGGTCGAAGGCGTCGCCACCGGCCTGGACCCCAATATCAACCTGTGGGAAGCGGCCGCGCCGTTCGTGCGGGAATGGATCCGCACGGAGCTCGGCCCCGAGGCCGCAATCGCCGATCGGCTGATCAAGGACGTCCGTACGCTCGCCGGTCTGCCCGACCTGATCCGCCGGATCGAGGCGCATTATCCGGCACCCGGCGGCGAGCCACCTGCCCCGCCGCTGCGCGAGATCGAGGTCGTGCGGATCGGCGGCGGCTGGCGCTATGCCATGGTCGCGCTGGTCACTGCCGTCGCGAGCATCGCGGCGACGTGGCTGATGGTTCACTGAGCGGCCGCGACGAACCGGTGGCACGGCACCTGCGCCCTGACGATCGTCGTCCGGCCACCGGCGGACAGACGAGCACGTCGCGGGGCGCAGCGTGACCCGGCCGGGCGCGTCGCTATGGCTCGCCACCCCCACGCGGTTCGCCGGCATGCCGCGACGCAATGCCTGGGCGGCGCTCGGCGCGCTGGCGGTCGTGCTGCTGGCGACGCTGCTCGCCTTCGCTACGCCGCTGCCCGCCGCGGCCACCGGTGCACCGACGAGCGGGGGCACCGCCGACATCCTGTTGTACGAGACGATCGTCGACAACGTACGCCATGGCGGCAATTATTATGCGGTCGCGGCAGACGCGATGCGCGCCGGCCGATATCCGTTGCGGCCGTTCGTGACGATGCGGCTGCCGACGCTCGCCAGCGTCGAGGCGATGCTGCCGAACCCGCTTCGCCTCGCGCTCCTGTACCTGCTGGTCGCGGCGGTGGCGCTCGCGTGGTTCGCGCGGCTGGCACCGGCCTTTACGCGCGGCCCGCCCCGGATCGTCGCCATGGCCCTGCTGGCGGGTGGGCTGCTCGTCTTCGTGCAAGGCGACCTGATCGCCTTCCATGAGATCTGGGCCGGACTGTTCATCGCGCTGTCGCTGGCGGTGTACCGGCCCGAGTCCTGGCTGCCGTCCGTCGCGTTCGGCCTCGCTGCGGCGTTGATCCGCGAAACCGCCGGCCTGTACCTGTTGCTGATGGCGGTGCTCGCCTTCGCGGCGGGCGCGCGACGCGAAGGACTGGGGTGGATCGTCACCGGCGCGATCCTGGCGGGGGCGCTCGCGCTGCATGCCCATGCCGTCGCGGAGGTGGTGCGGCCGCTGGATCCCGCATCGCCGGGCTGGTCCGGACGGCTCGGCTTCGGCTTCTTCGTGCGGACGATGACCTTGTCCACCGCCCTGGCGCTCGCCCCCATGTGGCTGGCCGCACCGCTCGTCGGGCTGGCGCTGTTCGGCTGGGCGGCATGGCGCGATCCGTTGGGGTTGCGCGTACTGGTCGTCCTGGTCGCCTATGCGGCGGTGCTGAGCGTGTTCGGGCGCCTCGACACCTTCTATTGGGGATTGCTGGTGGCGCCGTTGCTCCTCGTCGGGCTTGCTTTCCTTCCCGACGGTGTGCGCGACCTGATCGCCGCCGCTTACGACAGGCGGCGGATCACGGTGAAAAGGATCGTCCGGTGACACGTATTCTGCTGATCGTCGGCGGGGGCATCGCCGCCTACAAGGCGTGCGAGCTGATCCGGCTGCTGAAGAAGCGCGGCCATGCCGTGCGCTGCGTCCTGACCGAGGGGGCGCAGCATTTCGTCACCCCGATGACGGTCGCCGCGCTCAGCGAGGATGCGGTCTACACCAGCCTGTGGGACCTGAAGGACGAGGCGGAGATGGGGCATATCCAGCTCAGCCGGCAAGCCGACCTGATCGTCGTCGCGCCCGCGACGGCCGACCTGATGGCGCGCATGGCCGCAGGTGGCGCCGACGATCTGGCGACGACGCTGCTGCTCGCCACCGATACGCCGGTGCTCGCCGCGCCCGCGATGAACGTGCGGATGTGGCAGCATGCCGCCACCCGGCGCAACGTGGCGCAGCTGCGCGCCGACGGCGTCACCGTGCTGGAGCCGGACGAGGGCGCAATGGCGTGCGGCGAATTTGGTCCGGGGCGGCTGCCCGAACCCAAAGCCATCGCCGCCGCGATCGACCGCGCGCTGTCGGCGGAATCGGCCGCGCGCCCGCTCGCCGGCCGCCGCATCCTCGTCACCGCAGGGCCGACGCATGAGCCGATCGATCCGGTGCGTTATATCGCCAACCGCTCGTCGGGGCGGCAGGGCTTCGCCATTGCCGGCGCCCTGGCGGCACTGGGTGCCGAGGTCGTCCTCGTCGCCGGGCCGGTCACCCTGCCGACGCCGGCGGGCGTGCGGCGTGTCGACGTCGTGTCCGCCGGCGACATGGCGACGGCGGTCGCCGAGGCGCTGCCGGTCGACGCGGCGGTGATGGTCGCCGCGGTCGCCGACTGGCGGGTCGAGGTCGCTCCGCAGAAGGTCAAGAAGGGCGATGCGCCGCCGGTGCTGAGCCTGACGGAAAATGTCGATATTCTCGCCACGCTCGCGCGCGATGCCAGGCGACCGCGGCTGGTCGTCGGTTTCGCCGCGGAAACGGAAGATGTAGTCGCGCATGCCGTTGCCAAGCGTGCGCGCAAGGGCGCGGACTGGATCGTCGCCAACGACGTGTCGGGCGACGTGTTCGGCGGCGATGCCAATACCGTGCACCTCGCCACCGCGGACGGCGTCGAACATTGGGAGCGCATGCCCAAGGATGCGGTGGCGCGGCGGCTGGCCGACCGCATCGCACAGGCGCTCGCCGGTTCTTGATCTGTTCGCGCCGCCCGAGTAGCGTCGCGCGATGACCGGTCCGATCGCCATCCGCCTGCTGCGCCTGCCCCATGGCGAGGGCCTGCCGCTGCCGGCCTATGCCACCGCGGGTGCGGCAGGCATGGACGTGGTCGCCGCGGAGGATCTGACCCTCGCCCCCGGTGCCCGTGCGGCGATCGCGACGGGATTCGCGATCGCAATCCCGCCGGGTTATGAGGTTCAGGTACGGCCGCGATCGGGTCTGGCGCTGAAGCACGGCGTCACCTGCCTCAACACGCCGGGCACCATCGACGAGGACTATCGCGGCGAGGTGAAGGTGATCCTCGCCAACCTGGGCGACCGGCCGTTCGCCATCGCGCGCGGCGACCGCATCGCTCAACTCGTGCCCGCCCCGGTTCAGCGCGCAACGCTGGTCATCGTCGAGGCGTTGAACGATACCGCGCGCGGACGCGGGGGTTTCGGATCCACTGGACGATGATCGGATTGCTGGCGATAATGGCGCAAGTGGCAGGGTCGGTACCGCCGCCGATGCCGCCGCAGGACTGGAGCCTGCTCAAGCCGCTCCCTTATGCGCGTGATCCTGAGGACGATGCGGGCCTGTCGGGGTTCGTCCGGGCCGAGGTCAAGGCGGGGCGTTGCGCCGCCGCCACCGCTACGCCGCAGGGCTGGACGCTGAGGGTCGATGTCGCCGTGCTCGTCGGACCGGCGGGCCAGCCACGCCGCGTCGTCCCGCGTGCGATCTCCTGCCCATCGGTGGAACAATATGCCGCCGGTCTGGTGTCCAGCCTGGCGCGCGGCAATATCGCGGCGGCCAACGTCGATGCCGACGCCTGGTATCGGACCAGCCTCACCTTCACCTGGCCGGCGTGACCCTCTCCGACGACGAACTGACCCGCTACACCCGACACATCGTGCTGAAGGAGGTCGGCGGTGATGGGCAACGCCGCTTTGCCGCCGCGCATGTGCTGGTCATCGGCGCCGGCGGGATAGGCTCGCCGGCGCTCCAGTATCTGGCCGCTGCAGGTATTGGGCACATCACGATCGTCGATGACGACGCCGTCGATCTTTCCAACCTGCAACGCCAGACGATTTACGCGACCGCCGATATCGGCAAGCCCAAGTCATCCGCAGCAGCGGATGCGGCCCGACGCCTGAACCCCCATGTCATCGTCACGCCGCATCAGCGACGGGTGAGCGAGGCAACCATCGGTACGCTGCTCACCACCGCCGACGTGGTGCTCGACGGGTGCGACAATTTCCCGACCCGGCTGCTCGTCGCGGATGCTTGCTATGCGGCACGCGTACCGCTGGTGTCGGCCGCGATCGGACAGTTCGACGGGCAGCTGGGCGTGTTCCGCGGCTGGGAGGCGGATCGACCCTGTTATCGCTGCTTCGTCGGCAGCGATCCTGACCGTGAGGGCGTCAGCTGCGCCGAGGATGGCGTGCTCGGCCCGATGGCCGGCGCACTCGGCAGCCTGGCTGCGCTCGAGGTGCTGCGGGCGGTGCATCCGTTCGGCGAGGACAGCGCCGGCAAATTGCTGCTCGCGGACACGATGGCAATGCGCTTCCGGACGCTCACCCTGCCCAAGGATCCGGGCTGCCCCACCTGCGGTTGCGCACGCGCGACGGGATCCGAGGCAGCAGGGTAACCGCCAGCGGCTTCGAGGGCCTGCGATCAGTCCGCAAGCAGCGTGCGCGCGAAGCTGCGCACCGCCGGCCCGATATCCTCCCGCGCCAGCGCCAGCGCGAAGTTCGCCTGGATATACCCCGCCTTGTCACCGCAATCGTAGCGTTGGCCGTCGAAGGTGAAGCCGTGGAACGGCTGCCGGCCGATCAGCTGCGCCATCGCGTCGGTCAGCTGAATTTCCCCGCCCGCACCCTTTTCCTGACGCTCGAGAATACGCATGACTTCCGGCTGAAGAATGTAGCGCCCGGGGATCATCAGGTTCGACGGCGCGCTGCCGTGTTTCGGCTTTTCCACCAACGCCTTCACCTCGGTGAGGCGACCGTCGACGGCCCCGGGCGAGATGATGCCGTATTTGTCCGTCTCGCTGTCCGGCACTTCGAGCGCACCGACGATGTTGCCACCGACCCTGCCGTATGCCTCGACCATCTGTTTGATGAAGCCGGGCTTGCCCACCATAAGTTCGTCGGGTAGCAGAACCGCGAAGGGTTCGTCGCCGACGATCTCGCGGGCGCACCAGACCGCGTGGCCGAGGCCGAGCGGCTCCTGCTGGCGGATGTAGACCGGGCTGCCCGGCTTCATGCGCGTCCCCTGGATCGATTCGAGCGATTTGCCCCGCGCCTGCATCGTATTTTCGAGCTCGTACGAGATATCGAAATGATCCTCGAGCGCGTGCTTGCCGCGTCCGGTGACGAAGATGATCTGCTCGATCCCCGCCTCCAACGCCTCCTCGACCGCATATTGGATCAGCGGCTTGTCGACTACGGTCAGCATCTCCTTCGGCATCGCCTTGGTCGCCGGCAAAAACCGTGTGCCGAGACCCGCCACCGGAAACACAGCCTTACGCACGCGCTTGATCGTCATCGTCGTCCTTCGTCACGTCGGGGGCGACCGCTATGGTCGCATCGTCGGGTAGCGGTGCTTAGCCGCATATTAAGTCGCTGCCACTAACTTCGCCTTATGCCCATAGAAACCAGCCCTACCGTCCTGATCATCTTCGGCACGCGTCCCGAGGCGATCAAGCTGTTCCCGGTGATCCGTGCGCTGGAAGCGCAGGGCGGCATGCGGATCGTGACCTGCGTCACCGCCCAGCATCGCGGGTTGCTCGATCAGGTCCTGATCATCGCCGGTCTTACGCCGACGATCGATCTCGACCTGATGGAGCCGGGGCAGTCGCTCGACCGGCTGACCGCGCGCCTGCTCACCGGGCTTGGCGAAGTGATGGACTCCGTCCGCCCCGATCGGGTGATCGTACAGGGCGATACCGCGACGGCGATGGTCGGCGCGCTCGCCGCTTATTACCGGAAGATCCCGGTGGCGCATGTCGAGGCGGGTTTGCGATCCGGCAACATCTACCATCCCTGGCCCGAAGAGGTGAACCGCCGGATCGTAGCACCCATCGCCGATCTTCACTTCGCACCGACCGATACCGCAGCCGCGGCGCTGGCGCGCGAGAACGTCTCCGCCGGCGTGCATGTCACCGGCAATACCGTGATCGACGCATTGCACTGGACCCGCGACCGGATCGCCGAGCGGCCAGATCTCGCCGCAGGGCTGGATGCGTTGGCCCAGCGGTTCGCGGGCAAGCGCATCGTTCTCGTCACCACCCACCGTCGCGAGAACTTCGGCGACGGCATGGCATCGATCGCACGCAGCATCGCGCGCATCGCTGAGCGCGACGACGTCGCGATCCTATTTCCGATGCACCCCAACCCGAACGTCGGCGAGGTGATGGACAAGGTGCTGGGCGACGCCGCCAACGTCGCCCGGATCGAGCCGCTCGATTATCCGCACTTCATCCGGGCGCTCGAACTCTGCGATCTGGCGCTCACCGACTCGGGCGGGGTGCAAGAGGAGGCGCCGGCGCTGGGCAAGCCCGTGCTGGTGATGCGCGACACTACGGAACGCCCCGAAGGCGTCGAAGCGGGAACGGCGAAGCTGATCGGCACGGAAGAAAACCGCATCGTTTCCGAAGTCTTCACGCTTCTGGACGACAAGGCCGCCTATTCCGCGATGGCACGCGCCCACAATCCGTTCGGGGACGGCCACGCAAGCAACCGGATCGCAAGGATCGTCGCCGATGGTTTCGGACTCTGAACTGAAGGTCGTCGTACTCGGCCTCGGCTACATCGGCTTGCCGACTGCGGCCGTGATCGCGCGCACCGGCGCCAGGGTGTTGGGTGTCGATGTCACCGCATCGGTCGTGGACACGGTCAATTCCGGCAAGGTCCACATCGAAGAGGTTGATCTGGACGGCCTGGTATCGGGCGTGGTCGCGCGCGGATCGTTGCGCGCCTCGACGCAGATCGAGCCCGCAGACGTCTTCGTCATCGCCGTTCCTACGCCATTCGCCGACGATCATGCGCCCAACATCGGCTATGTTCTTCAAGCCGCGACGACCATCGCCGCGGTGTTGAAGGCGGGCGACACGATCATCCTGGAATCGACCTCGCCCGTCGGCACCACCGAGCGCGTCCGCGATCTGCTCGCGCAGCTTCGCCCGGACCTGCGCGTTCCGGGGCGTACCGGCGAAGCGGCGGATGTCGCGATCGCCTATTGCCCGGAGCGCGTATTGCCCGGCAGGATCCTGGTCGAATTGATCGACAACGATCGGGTCATCGGCGGCATCACGCCGCGCTGCGCCCGCAAAGCGCTCACCTTCTACCGGCGGTTCGTTCGCGGAGCATGCGTCACCACAACGGCCCGCGCCGCCGAGATGACGAAGCTGACCGAAAACGCGTTCCGTGACGTCAACATCGCTTTCGCCAACGAATTGAGCCTGGTCGCCGATACGATGGGAGTGGATGTTTGGGAGGTGATTCGCCTCGCCAACCGTCACCCGCGCGTCAACATCCTGCAGCCGGGACCCGGCGTCGGCGGTCATTGCATCGCGGTCGATCCCTGGTTCCTGGTTCATGCCGACCCGGCTAACACCCCGCTCATCCGAACCGCGCGACTGGTCAACGATGGAAAGACCGACCATGTCGTCGCCCAGGCCGCGGCACTGATCGACGCGCTGCCGGGTGTGCCGGTCGCGTGCCTCGGCCTCGCGTTCAAGGCGAACATCGACGATTTTCGCGAGAGTCCCGCGCTTAAAGTGGCGCAGACGCTTGCCGAGCGGTTCGGCGAACGGGTGCGGATCGTCGAACCCTATGCCAGCCGCCTGCCGAGCGCGTTCGACGGCACAGGCGCCGCGTTGATCGACGTGGATGCGGCGATCGAAACATGCCCGATCATGATCGTGCTCGTCGATCATGACGTGTTCCGATCAGTGCCGCTGGAGGAACGCCGCGACAAGCTGGTGTTGGACACGCGCGGGATCTGGCCGGATCAGCCGTCGCCGGTCCCGGCCACCGAACCCCTACGCCTCGCTAGCTGAGCTTTCACGATCGGTTCAGGCGGTTGCAGGAAGATGCAGGAGGATCTATCCCCGGTCCGCCTCCACCGACAGGACTCCATGCTCAAGAAGCTGCTCAAGGCACGCCGCGCTCCGGCCATGCCGACTTCTGCCGTTCCGGACGGCGACCGCGTCTATGCGATCGGTGATATCCACGGCTGCGTCGATCTGCTCGATCTGCTGCTGGCGAAGATCGACGCCGACGATGCGGAGCGAGGCGCGGCGAATACGACGCTCATCTTCCTCGGCGACATCGTCGATCGCGGCCCCGCATCCGCCGCAGTGGTGGAGCGACTGTGCACGCTTGCGGAAGATCGGCCGACATCACGCTTTCTGATGGGAAATCATGAGGAGGTGTTCGTCGGTGCGCTGGCGGGCGAACCCAAGGCGCTCCGAATGTTCTGTCGGATCGGCGGCCGCGAGACGATCCTGAGCTACGGGGTGGATACCGGGGATTACGACCGGATGGACTATGAGGAGCTGCACCGGGCGATGTGCGACCTCGTACCGGACCGCCACCGCAAGTTTCTCGAGGGGTTCGAGGACATGGTGATGATCGGCGATTATGTCTTCGTCCATGCCGGTGTCCGCCCCGGAGTAGAGCTGTCCCAGCAACGGGGGTCCGATCTACGCTGGATTCGCGGCGTGTTTCTCGATCACGGCGCGGCGCTCGACAAGATCGTCGTGCATGGCCACACGATCAGCCCGCAGCTGGACGTTCAGCCGCACCGGATCGGGGTCGATACCGGGGCATACGAGACAGGACGACTGACGGCGCTGGGGCTTGAGGGCGCCGAGCGCTGGATTATCGAAGCCGCAAGGGTGGTAGCTTAGCACGTCCATCCCACCCCGTGTTGCTATGCAGCAACTGATTGGGTTAGAATTCCTTGGCAGGCCGATCGGACGGTTGTCTTTACTAAAATTTTCTGGCAGTGCCGCGTCCGACGAGCACAAAAGGGAGTTCATTATGCGTCTTGGAAATTATATCATGGCCGCTGCGGCCGCCACGATGGCAGTTGCTCCGGCGATGGCGGCTCCCGTCAACCCGGCTGCCAGCCTTTCGGTCTCGAAGTCGGTTCGCGCCGGTTCGACCTCGGCGAAGAAGAACGAGCTGGCCGGCGGCGGCATCATCATCGCCCTGATCGCGGCTGCTGCCGTGGTTGCCGGCATTGTCGTGGTTGCCAGCAACGACAGCAACGCGGACAGCAACTAAGCTGACCGTTAGCTTCGGCTAAGGAATAGCGGCCTTCGGGCCGCTATTTTTTTGTCCTTCGCAGATGTGGCTTTGGAAGCCGACCAGCGGCAGAGCGCGTCTGGAACCGGATCATGGAAGCCGCGTCGCCGGACCTCCACAGGCGTGACGTCCGACAAGTGAAGTGGGGACGGGCAGGTCCCTCGGCGCAGCGTCGGCGCCGGTGGTGAACGGGACCCGGAAACAACGAAGCCGGCGCGGTGAGGCGCCGGCTTTATTGCATCGAAATCGGCTTGGATCAGCGGCCGGAAGGCGCTGTACCGGGAGGCATCGCGCCGGGGGGCATGGCGCCGGGGGGCATGGCGCCGGGCATGCCGCCGCCCATCGCGCCTTGCTGCGCTTGCGCTTGCGCCTGCATCTGGCGAACGACCGCTTCTGGAAGAAAGTCGATGAGGTCGATGTCGAAGGCCAGGACGGAATTCGCGGGGATCGGCCCCTTGGTTTCCGCGCCATAGCCCAGTTCCGGCTTGATCCAGACGCGATACTTCGACCCCTTGGGCATCAGCTTGAGTGCTTCGGAGAAGCCAGGCACGACGCCGGTGACCGGCATCGGAGTCGGCTGCTGAGACTTGTCGAAGGTGGTGCCGTTGAGCAGCTTGCCCTCGTAGTTGATCAGCACGACGTCGCTATCGGTCGGCTTGGCCGCGCCGGGGGCGCCTGGCTGCAGCACCTTGTACTGGAGGCCGGACGGCGTCGTCACGACACCGCGGGCGCGGGCGTTGCGGGTCAGGAAATCGTCGCTCTGCCGCGCCAGCGCGAAGGCGGCGATGCACGCTAGCGCGATACCGACCCAGAGATAGATGAGATAGCTGCGCTTGACTGGTCGCAGCGGAACGGCGGTGACGGTCGACATCGGGGCACCTGGAGCTGTGGTGCCGGGCCGGCCGTCACCGGTTCATAAATCAAAAGTCACAAAAGTCGCGCCCGTGAGGACGCGTCCTGCAACGATTAGAATGGCTTAGCGTGCACCATCACGCTCGGCGCGCTTGCGCTCGAGCTTACGGGCGCGACGCACCGCCGCGGCGCGCTCGCGCGCACGCTTTTCCGAAGGCTTTTCGTAGTGACGGCGCAGCTTCATCTCGCGATACACACCCTCACGCTGCAGCTTCTTCTTGAGCGCGCGAAGAGCCTGGTCGACATTGTTGTCGCGGACGACGATCTGCATAAAACCCAATCACTCCGGTCAATAGCTAATGCGGCCGCAGACAAGGTGTCCGCGCCGTGTGAACGGTGCCCCTAGCAGCGGTGCCGTGGATTGGCAACCCATCGCCCCTCGCCCCTTGACCCGCGCCGATCGACGGACGCAGGGATCGGAGATGATCGCAACCGGCGTCAGAACAAGGATAACGGCGTGGCTTGCGCTGCTGCTGGTCGCGGTGTCGCTGTCCGTCGCGCCGGCGCTGGCGCAGCCCGCACCGATCGATGTCGCCACGCAGCAGATCGCGGCGGTCGAGGCGACCCTGGCGACCGTCGATCGCGCGCTGGACACGAAGGTGGATCGCGACGCCCGCGCGACGTTGCGCGAACAGGCGCTGAAAGCGCAGGGCGACGCCAACGACGCCGCGGCACAGCTGCGCACCCAACTGGCCCTGGTCGATGCGCGAATCGCGGGACTGGGTGCACCCGCCCCCGGCGTCGCCGAGGCAGCCGACATCCGGGCCGAGCGCCGGGACCTAGCGCAGGCGCGGAACGCGCTCGATTCCAAGGTGAAGCGTGGCCAGCTGATGGCGGTCGAAGCGGGCCAGCTGGTCGCGGAAATCGACCAGAGCGCCGCGGCCGAGGTCGGCGAGCGTATTTCCGTGCGCGCGCCCTCGCCGCTCTCGCCGCGCTTCTGGAGCGAGATGTACACCGCCTTGCCCCGCGACCTGCGGCGGCTCAGCGCGTTTCTGGGGCGCGAGTGGACGCAGATCGACACCAGCATGCGGCATGGCATCCCGCTCGCGGCGCTGCTGGGGACGCTGCTGGCGCTGGTCGTGGCACTCCCCGTGCGTGGGCTGTTGCGGCGCGGTGGCCAGCGCTACCTGATCGCGGATGCGCCCGGCCATCGGGTGCGGCGGTCGGCCTATGCGCTATGGCGGGTGCTGGTCGGCACGGCGACGCCGACGGCCGCCGCCTTCATCTTCGTCCAGGGCCTGCGATGGTCCGCGCTCATCGCGCCAAGCTGGAACCCGCTGGGGGATGCGTTGGTCGTCGCCAGCGCCTTTGCGGGGTTCATCACCGCAGTCGGCGCGGCTTTCCTGATGGCGAGCCAGCCGTCGTGGCGCGTCGTGCCGCTGACCGATGCCGCCGCCACGGCGCTGCGACCGGTCAGCTGGGCGCTCGCCACCCTGACCTTCGTCGTGATCCTGCTGACTGCGTTCAACACCAGCGTCGGCATCAGCGCGACCGCCCTGCTGGCGGTGCAGGTGGTCGAGGTGGTCGTCCATCTGGTGCTAATCGGCGGGACGCTGCTGATCATCGGGCGATTGCGCGCGGGCGAGGCCGCCGACGGCGAGAGTGCGGCGGAGGCGGCGGCGAGCGCCGGTGTCGGCGCGGTCAATCTGGCATTGTGGCTGATCGTCGCGGGCGCGGCGCTGGCGCTGCTGATCGGCTATGCCGGGCTGGCGATCGTCGTCGTGCAGTTCGTGTTCTGGGTCACGCTGCTGGGCGTGTGCACCTATCTGCTGATGGTGGTGATCGACGACGTCGCGACCAGCCTGTTCCAGCGCGACAGCCGCATAGGCACTACGCTGCGCCACGGCATGGGCATCGGCGCGAGCGCCGTGGACCAGTTCGGCGTGTTGCTGTCGGCGGTGCTGCGGCTGGGCGTCATCGTGATCGCGCTCGGCCTGATCCTCTATCCGTTCGGTGCCGGTTTCGGATCGTTCCTCGACCGGCTTGCCGGGCTGGCGCAGGGGGTGACGGTAGGCGGCATCGCGATTTCGCCCGGCACGATCGCGCGGTTCGTCGCGGTGCTGGCGCTTGGCCTGTTCCTGGTGCGGCAGTTCACCGCGTGGCTCGACCAGCGCTATCTGCCGAGCACCGACCTCGACGGGTCGGTGCGCAATTCGATCCGGCTGGTCGCGCATTACATCGCCATCGCGCTCGCGATCATCTGGGCGCTCGCCTCGCTCGGCATCGGGATGGAGCGGATCGCGCTGCTGCTGTCGGCGCTGTCGGTCGGCATCGGCTTCGGTTTGCAGGCGATCACGCAGAATTTCGTGTCGGGCCTGATCCTGCTGGCGGAACGCCCGATCAAGATCGGCGACCTGATCCGCGTCGGCACCGACGAGGGCGACGTCAAGCGGATCAGCGTGCGGTCGACCGAAATCGAGTTGGGCGACCATTCGACGCTGATCGTGCCGAATTCCGAATTGATCACCAAGTCGGTCGTCAACAAGACGCTCGCCGGGACGCTGGGACGGGTGCAACTGCAATTCTCCGTACCGATCGGCAGCGATGCCGATCGCGTCCGCGCGCTGGTGCTCGACACCTTCACGGCGGAACCGGCCGTTCTCGACGCGCCGGCCCCGGCGGCGTTCGTCGACGGCATCGCCGACGGACGCATCCTGTTCAACTGCTTCGCCCACGTGTGCAGTCCGCGGGCGGCGACGGAAGCGCGCAGCAACGTGCTGCTCACCCTCTTGCGCCGGATGCGCGAAGAGGGAATCGAACTCGGAACGGTGCCGCAGCGGCTCGAACTGATGACACCGCTGCCCGCGAGCCCGGCCGGTTGAGCGCCGGCTGCGCCGCGACCAAGGAATAGCGACCATGACCTCCAGTCCAGACAGCGTGACCGGCGACCATGTCGCCATCGTCGGCGGCGGCTTTTCGGGAACGCTGCTCGCGATCAACCTGATGCGGCACGAGGGGCCGAGTGCCACGCTGATCGAACGGCGGCCGGCGCAGATGGCGCGCGGGGTCGCCTATAGCGCGGCGCATGAGGAGCATCTGCTCAACGTGCGGGCCGGTAACATGAGCGCGCTGCCCGACGATCCCGGGCATTTCGTGCGCTGGTTGCAGGGCAGAGGATTGGGCGACGCCGGCACCTTCGTCTCGCGGCGGATCTATGGCGCCTATCTTCGCGAGATGCTCGACGCGGCGATCGCCGCGCACCCCGAGCGGCTGACCGTGATCGACGATGCGGTCGCCACCCTTTCGACGCAGGGCGAGGGTGTGGCGCTGTCCACCGCGTCGGGCCAGCGCATCGCGGCGGACGTGGCGGTGCTGGCGATCGGCAACCTGCCTCCGCACACGCCGCCCGGTCTCGATGCCGCGGCCTTGCCGGAAGGCTGCTATCGCGCCGACCCCTGGGCGGGCGACATCGCGGACGGATTGGCGCCTGACGACACGGTCGTGCTGGTCGGCAGCGGGCTGACCGCGATCGACGCCGCGCTGATGCTGGACGCCGCGGGGTTCGAGGGCGAGGTGCTGGCGATATCACGGCGCGGGCTGGTGCCCCGCGCCCATGCCGATACGCCGGGCACGCGGGGATTGCGCGAGAAGCCGGCGACCACGCTGGCGGCGTTGGTACGCAGCGTGCGGCAGCGGGCGGGCGAACTGGGCTGGCGCGCGGCGGTCGACGAGTTGCGGCCGATGACGCAGATGATGTGGGGCGCGGCGGATGCGGCGACGCGGGCGCGGTTCCTGCGCCACCTGCGTCCCTATTGGGACGTCCATCGCCACCGGCTGGCGCCGCGCGTCGCGGATCGCGTCGCCGCCCTGTGCGCGGCCGGACGGCTGCGCTTCGCCGCGGGGAAGATCGTGTCGGCGACGGCGGATGGCGGTGGTGCGCTGCTGCGCTGGCGGCCGCGGGGCGGCGCCGAGGTGGTGGCGACGCGGGCGGCGCGGATCGTCAATTGTACCGGACCGCAGGGCGACCTGCTGCGGTCGGAGGAGCCGTTGCTGCGGCATCTGCTCGCCAGCGGCGCCGTCCGCCCCGATGCGTTGCGGATCGGGCTGGACGTCGATGCGCAATCGCGGGTGGTGACGGCGGACGGGCGCGTGGACGACCGGCTGTATTGCATCGGGCCGATGACGCGCGGGGAATTGTGGGAGGTGGTGGCGGTGCCGGACATCCGGCAGCAGAACTGGACGCTCGCGCGGCGCCTGGCCCATGCACAATGGGTCGGCGGCGAAGGGCTGTGATCGCCCCCCGCCGCCGCATCCCGCTTACCAGTTCAGGCCGGCGCGGGCGTAGACGTAGCGGCCGTTGAAGCCGAAGGGCGAATAGGACGGGAAGCCCAGCACGCCGGTGCTGTTGTTCGCGGCGATCGTGCGATCCGGATAGACGTCGAACAGGTTGCTGACGCCGAGGCCGATCTGCGCACCCTTGGGCGCCGAATAGCGCAGTTCGAGGTCGGTGATGGCGTGGCGACCGGTGTGGACGTCGGCGGTGCCGCTGGCGAGCGTGCCCGGCTGGTTGACGTCGCCGTAATAGGTGACGCGGGCGAGCGCACCGAGCCTGTCGAGCGACCAGTCGATCTGCCCCGTCACCTTCTCGCCGGGCGTGCCCTGCTCCAGCGTCAGGATGCGGCTGCGCGCGAACAGCGTCGGCGCGGGGTTGAGTGTCGCGGTCGAGGTGGGCACGCGGGTCACGTCGATCTTGTTGACGTTGCCCGCCAGCGTGAAGTCGAACGCGCCTGCCGTATCGGTGTGCAGCCGGTAATGCGCGACGGCGTCGATGCCCTTGCTGGTCGAGGCGAGGCCATTGATGAAGAAGCGCGCTGCAGTCGCGCCGGTGTTGGTGGCGGCGAGCAGGCCCGCGATCGCCGAATTGACCGCCGCGGTCTGCGAGGTGGATTGCGCGATATTCTCCGACAGGCCGATCTGGTCGCGGATGTGGATACGATAGGCGTCGATCGTCAGGTCGAAACCGCCGGCGCGGATCACCGTGCCGACCGACAGGTTGGTCGACTTCTCCGGTTCGAGCGGCAGGCCGCCGAGCGCGGTTCCGACGACGCTGGTCGAGGGATAGGTGCCGGTCAGCACGGGCACGCCGTTGGTCACCACCGACGCGACCTGGGTGAAATATTGCTGTTGCAGCGACGGCGCGCGGAAGCCGGTCGAGGCCGTCCCGCGCAGCGCGAACCAGGGCGCGAAGTCGTAGCGCGCCGACACCTTGCCCGTCGCAGTGCTGCCGAAATCGGAATAATCCTCGCCGCGTCCGGCCAAGCCGACCAAGAACTTGTCGGTCACCTGCGCCTCGATATCGAGGTAGATGCTGCCGTTGCGTCGGCTGCGCTCGGTGGCGTTGCGCGGCGCGAAACCACCGAAGCCCTGCGCGCCCGGTGCCGCACCGGCGACGGCGCCGGTCGTCGGATAATCATAGGAAGCCTGTTCGCCGGGCGTGATCTTATAGCCTTCGCGGCGGCCTTCGATGCCGAAGGCGACGTTCAACGACTGAAACACGTCGAACTTGCGGGTGACGTCGAGGCCGGCGACATATTGGTCGTAGATGGTCGCGCCGTCGTAGAAGTTGCGCGGGGTCGCCGCGCCATAGGCGTAGTTCGCCGAATTGAGCGTGCGATAGTCGATCTTGTTCCGACCGTAGCTGAACGACAGGTCGACATCGAAATCGCTGACGTTGCCGCGCAAGCCCACCGCGGAATTGATGTCCCGCGACTTGGTGTTGATGATCGGCAGGAAGCCGTTGGGATAGCCGGCTGCCGTCAGCGTCGTCACCGTCGCCGCCGGAGCATTGGCCGGCAGGATGCGCGGGAAGGCGGCGCTGCGGCTGTCGCGATCCTGGTAGCCGCCGAACGCGTAAAGGCTGAGATTGTCGGTCAGCGAGGTGCCGGCGTTGATGAAGCCGGTATATTGCTCGACCGCCGGATCGCCGTAGCGGCCGGTGACGCGGTTGGGGGTGACGCGCGTATCGATGTCGGCGCGGTTGGTCGGCTGGCGCTTGGTATATTCGCCGGACACGGTGACGAAGCCGTCGCTGCCGAAGCCGATGCCCTGCCACAGCGACGCGGTGACCGCATGTTCGCCGTTGACGTGGCGGCTGTTGTTCGCGGTGTCCACATCGGTGTTGTAGAGGCCGTAGGTCACCTGCGCGCCGCCGCCCGAGCGGGCTTCGCGCAGGCGCAGGTTGACGACGCCGGCGATCGCATCCGAACCATATTGCGCCGATGCACCGTCGCGCAGCACCTCGATCCGGTCGAGCGCGACGGTCGGCACGGTGTTGAGATCGACCGCCGCCGAGCCGCGCCCGACGCTGCCGTTGGTGTTGACCAGCGACGAGGTGTGGCCGCGGATACCGTTGATCAGCACCAGCGTCTGGTCGGGCGACAGGCCGCGCAGCGTCGCCGGACGGATCGCGTCGGTGCCGTCGGTCGCCGAGGGGCGCGGGAAGTCGATCGAGGGCGCGATCGCCGACAGCGCCGTCGCCAGTTCGGTCGTCCCCTGGCGTTGCAGGCTGGCGCCGCTCAGCACGTCGACCGGCGAGACGCTGTCGAGGCGGCTGCGGCCGGCCGCACGGGTGCCGGTGACGATGATGTCGTCGCCCTCGTTCCCCTGCGTCGCGGCGTCGGCGACCGGCGCGGCCTGCGCCGGTTCGGCGACAACCGGGGGCTGATCCTGGGTCGCAGGAGCGGGCGCGGCCTGCACCGCGAGTGCGGCGGAGCTGGCGGCAAGCAGGAGTTCGCTGATGATCGTCACGGGGCTACCCTTTTGTTCGTTACACTTTTGCGTCTATTCGCTCGACTAGCCCATCACCTTCATCAATTATCCGAAGAAAAACTTGCCGCGCTGCAACATCAGGAGCGGCCGGCGGCGGCCTTGCGCTTGAGCAGGGCGGTGCGCAGGCATTGGCAGACCGTCTCGTCGCGCTGGTTCAGCAGGACGTGGCGGAAGGTGACGAGCCCGGCGTCGGGACGCGACCTGCTGTCGCGCAGCTCCACCACCTCCGTCTCCGCGCGCAGCGTGTCGCCGAGGAAGACGGGCTTGGGATGCACCAGCTTGTCGTAGCCGAGATTGGCGACCAACGTGCCGAGCGTCGTATCGCCGACCGACAGCCCGACCATCAGCGCGAAGGTGAAGGTGCCGTTGACGAGGATTTGGCCGAACTCCGACGCCCGCGCCGCCTCCGCATCCAGGTGCAGCGGCTGCGGATTGTGCGTCATCGTCGAGAACAGCAGGTTGTCGGTTTCCGTCACGGTGCGGCGGATGTCGTGGACGAGCCGGTCGCCGACCTGCCATTCGTCATAATGTTTGCCGGCCAAGTTGTTGTCCTTTCGAGAATTTAAGATGACGTCGCCGGCATGCAGCCGGTCCCCTAGTCCTCCGTGATCCGCACCAGGACGGTGCCCTCCGTCACCTGTCCCTCGGCGACGGCATTGAGTTCGGCGACGGTCCCGTCGAACGGCGCGGTGAGGCTGTGTTCCATCTTCATCGCCTCCAGCGTCACGAGCCGCTGGCCCTTGGCGACGCGATCGCCGGCCGCGACCTCGACCGCGATGATGCGGCCCGGCATCGGCGACAGGATGACGCCGTCCGCCGCGGCGCCGGCTGTGGCGCCGCCCGCGCGGAACGGCGTCACTTCCCAGGTCTGGCCGCCTTCGGTGACGAGCAGGCGCGTCGCGGCGGAGGCAGGCGCTGCGGTTCCGCCAGCGATCTCGACCGAGACCGGCTCGCCCGCGACCAGCAGCCGTGCGACGTCGCGCGGAGCGGCGTTGAGGCGGAAGCCGCCGATCGGACGCGGGCCGGCCAGCGCGACCGCGGCATGCGCCAGCACCTCTTCGCTGGGCAAGGCGGGGGGCATCAGCGCGTCGCCCTCGCGTGCGATCAACCCGGTGTCGACCGTGCCGGCGACGAAGGCGGGATGATCCAGCGCCTCGACCAGGAAGCCGGCATTGCTGCGCAGCGGCCAGACGATCGCCGCGTCGAGCGCCTCGGCGAGCATCTCGCGCGCCTCTTCGCGGCTGGCGCCATGGGCGATGACCTTGGCGATCATCGGATCGTAGAAAGGCGAGATCGTCGCCCCCTGCTCCACCCCGGTATCGACGCGCACGGCGGTGCCGAGGTCGAAGGCATCGAGCCGGCCGATGCTGGGCAGGAAGCCCTTGGCCGGATCCTCGGCATAGAGCCGCGCCTCGATCGCATGGCCGTCGATCCGCAGATCGTCCTGCCCGCAAGGCAGCGGTTCGCCGCCGGCGACGCGCAATTGCCATTCGACCAGATCCTGCCCGGTGATCGCTTCGGTGACCGGGTGTTCGACCTGCAGCCGTGTGTTCATCTCCATGAACCAGATGCGGTCGGCGCGCAGACCCTCGCTCGCGTCCGCGATGAATTCGATCGTGCCGGCGCCGACATAGTCGACCGCCTGCGCCGCGCGGACGGCGGCGGCGCAGACCGCCGCGCGCGTGTCGGCATCCATGCCGGGTGCCGGCGCTTCCTCGATCACCTTCTGGTGGCGGCGCTGGAGCGAACAGTCGCGTTCGAACAGGTGGACGACGTTGCCATGCGTGTCGCCGAACACCTGCACCTCGATATGGCGGGGCGAGAGGATGTACTTTTCGATCAGCACCTTGTCGTCGCCGAACGACGATGCCGCCTCGCGCTGGCACGACGCCAGCGCATCAGCGAAGTCGGCGGGATCGTCGACCCGGCGCATGCCCTTGCCGCCGCCGCCGGCGACCGCCTTGATCAGGACCGGATAGCCGATCGCGGCGGCTTCGGCGGACAGGTGTTCGGGCCGCTGGTCGTCACCGAGATAGCCCGGCGTCACCGGCACGCCAGCGGCGATCATGCGCTGCTTGGCGGCGTCCTTCAGTCCCATCGCGCGGATGCTGGCCGGGCGCGGCCCGACCCAGATCAGGCCGGCATCGATCACCGCCTGCGCGAAGTCGGCATTCTCGCTGAGGAAGCCGTACCCCGGGTGGATCGCCTGCGCCCCGGTATCGCGCGCGGCGGCGATGATCCGTTCGCCGACGAGGTAGCTTTCCCGCACCGGCGCCGGGCCGATACGCACCGCCTCGTCCGCCTCGCGCACGTGCAGCGCCCGCGCGTCGGCGTCGGAATAGACGGCGACGGTGCGGATGCCGAGATCGCGCGCGGTGCGGATGATGCGGCAGGCGATCTCGCCCCGATTGGCGATGAGCAGCGATTCGATCATGCGGCGCTCCGGGTGAATGGGCTGCGGAAGTTGCCGAAGTTGCCGGTACGTCTCGCGGCGGATGCGGGGTCGCGCGGGGGCGTGGCGGACGGCGATGCGATGCGGCGATGGGCGGAGCGCGCGGGCATGACGGCGCGCCATAGCGCATGCGCCGCGGTGTAGGACAGCGTCATGCCGGACAGCCCGTGGTGCGCTGCGACCAGGTGACGTTGAGCACCTTCCACGTGCCGTTTTCGCGGACCAGATCGAAGTGATCGGTGCCGCAATGGTGGATCTTGCCGTTCACTGTGAAGGTGTACGGGCCCCAGACCATGGCGATGTCGCCATCGACCTCCACCACGCTGTCGGTCAGCCGTTCCTCCAGCCGATCGGGGCCGGGCTTGACGCCCGCGGCGAATTCCGCCCAGCCGAGGTGGCGGACGCTGCGGGTGCCGTCCGGCTTTTCCGACGCGACCGTCGCGCCGCCCTCGGGCCGCACCTGCGCCAGGATCGCGGCGGCATCGTGCGCGGCGAGGCCACGGAACATCGCGTCGACCGGCGCCATGACGGCAGCGGCTTCGGGATCCGCATAGGGCAACGGATTGGCGGGCGGGAGCTTGTCGGTGGATTGCAACGCGAGCAGCAGGATCAGCGGGAGCATGGGGGTCACCTTGTCATTCCTCCCCGGAACGGGGAGGTGGCAGCCCATCGGGCTGACGGAGGGGCAGCCGCGCGCGCACGGCTTCGACGACATGGATGACCACGCCGTCGAGGTCGCGCAGGATGGCTGTCGCGGGAATGCGAAGCGTCTCGATGCCGTGCAGCTTCAGCCAGTGCCCGCGACTGGCGTCGAAGGCGGGCTGATCGCCGCGGTCATGCGCCTCGCCATCGACCTCGATGCAGAGCTTTGCCTCGGCGCAAAAGAAGTCGAGCGTGTACGTGCCGACGGGGTGCTGTTTGCGAAACTTGAGACCGTCGGGCCGGGTCTTCAGCACGCGCCAGAGCAGTATTTCGGGCAGCGACATCTCGCGGCGCTGACGACGGGCGCGGTGGACCGTGGCTGCCGAGGCTCTCAGCATGACGGCTGACGGGCGATGTTCGGGGCTGCCCCTCCACCACGCCGCTGCGCGGCGCGGTCCCCCTCCCCGTGCCGGGGAGGATTAAGGCCGGTCGTCGTCCTCACATCCGGAACACGCCGAAGCTGGCGCGCTCCGGGATGGGGGCGTTTTGGCAGGCGGCGAGGCTGAGGCCGAGGACGTCGCGGGTCTGCGCGGGGTCGATGATGCCGTCGTCCCACAGGCGGGCGGTGGCATACCAGGGGTTGCCCTCGTCCTCGTACTTGGCGCGGATCGGGGCCTTGAAGGTTTCGGCCTGATCGGGCGTCCAGGTTTCCGCGTCGCGGTGGACGGTGGCGAGCACGCTCGCCGCCTGTTCGCCGCCCATCACGCTGATCCGGCTGTTGGGCCAGGTGAACAGGAAGCGCGGGCCGTAGGCGCGGCCGCACATGCCGTAATTGCCCGCGCCGAAGCTGCCGCCGATCAGGATCGTGATCTTCGGCACGCTGGCGGTGGCGACGGCGGTGACCAGCTTTGCGCCATGTTTCGCAATGCCTTCCGCTTCATATTTGCCACCAACCATGAAGCCGGAGATGTTCTGGAGGAACAGCAGCGGCACACGGCGCTGGCAGGCGAGTTCGATGAAATGCGCGCCTTTCTGCGCGCTTTCGCTGAACAGGACGCCGTTGTTGGCGAGGATCGCGACCGGCATTCCGTGGATCGTCGCGAAGCCGCAGACGAGGCTGGCGCCATAGAGCGCCTTGAACTCGTGGAACTCCGATCCGTCGACCAGCCGGGCGATCACCTCGTGCACGTCATAGGGCGCGCGCACGTCGTCGGGGACGATGCCGTACAGATCCTCGGCCGGGTAGAGCGGTTCGCGGGCCGGGGCGATGCCCGGCCCGTCCTGCGGCGGCAGCGTCGCGACGATGTCGCGGACGATGGTCAGCGCATGTTCGTCGTTCTCGGCGACGTGATCGACCACGCCGGACCGCCGGCCATGCGTGTCGGCGCCGCCCAGTTCCTCGGCGCTGATCACCTCTCCGGTCGCCGCCTTCACCAGCGGCGGGCCGGCGAGGAAGATCGTCCCCTGCCCGCGGACGATGATCGTTTCGTCCGACATCGCGGGCACATAGGCGCCGCCGGCGGTGCAGCTGCCCATGACGCAGGCGATCTGCGGAATGCCGAGCGCCGACATGTTCGCCTGGTTGAAGAAGATGCGGCCGAAGTGATCGCGATCCGGAAACACCTCCGCCTGGTGCGGCAGGTTGGCGCCGCCGCTGTCGACGAGGTAGATGCACGGCAGGCGGTTTTCCTGCGCGATCTCCTGCGCGCGGAGGTGCTTCTTGACGGTCAGCGGGTAATAGGTGCCGCCCTTCACGGTGGCGTCGTTGCAGACGATCATCACCTGCCGCCCGGCGACGCGGCCGATGCCGGTGATCAGCCCCGCACCGGGGACCTCGTCGTCGTACAGGCCGTTGGCGACCAGCTGGCCGATTTCGAGGAAGGCGCTGCCGGGATCGAGCAGATGTTCGACGCGGTCGCGGGGCAGCAGCTTGCCGCGCGCGGTGTGGCGATCGCGCGATCTGGCGTTGCCGCCCCGTGCCGCGAGGGCGACATCGGCGCGGAGGCGGTCGGCGAGCGCGCGATTGTGGGCGGCGTTGCGGGTGGCGGGTTCGCTATCGGCGGCGAAGGTGGAGGTGAGGACGGGGCCCATCTTACTTCCTCCCCGGCACGGGGAGGTGGCGCGGCGCGGCCGTGACGGAGGGGCAGCCAAGCAAAGCCGCCGCCCGGGGCTGCCCCTCCACCATGCTGCGCATGGTCCCCCTCCCCGTGCCGGGGAGGAATAGGAGAAGCCCGCTCACTGCGCCACCTTCGGGGCGGCGCCGATCAGTTCGCGGCCGATCAGCATGCGGCGGATCTCGTTGGTGCCGGCGCCGATGTCGAGCAGCTTGGCATCGCGCATGAAGCGTTCGACCGGCCAGTCCTTGGTATAGCCCGCACCGCCCAGCGCCTGGATCGCCTCCAGCGACACCTTCACCGCATTTTCGGAGGCGAGCAGGATCGCGCCGGCCGCGTCGAAGCGCGTCGTCTTGCCGGCGTCGCAGCTCTTCGCAACGGCATAGACATAGGCGCGCGAGGAATTGAGCGCTACGTACATGTCGGCGATCTTCGCCTGCATCAGCTGGAACTGGCCGATCGGCTGGCCGAACTGCTTGCGCTCCTGCACATAGGGCACGACGACGTCGAGGCAGGCCTGCATGATGCCGAGCTGGATGCCCGCCAGCACCGCGCGTTCATAGTCGAGGCCGCTCATCAGCACGCCGACGCCGCCGTTTTCCGGCCCCATCACGTTTTCGGCGGGTACATGGCAGTCGGTGAAGACCAGTTCCGCGGTCGGCGAGCCGCGCATGCCCATCTTGTCGATCTTCTGCCCGATCGCGAAGCCCGGCATATCCTTTTCGATCAGGAAGGCGGTGATGCCGCGACTGCCCTCGCCGGTCTTCGCATAGACGACGAGCGTGTCGGCGTAAGCGGCGTTGGTGATCCAGAATTTGGTGCCGTCGAGGACATAGCCGTCTTCGGTCTTGCGCGCGCGCAGCTTCATCGAGACGACGTCGCTGCCCGCCCCCGCTTCGGACATGGCGAGGCTGCCGACATGTTCGCCGCTGATCAATTTGGGCAGGTATTTCGCCTTTTGCGCCGGATTGGCCCAGCGGCTGATCTGGTTGACGCACAGGTTGGAATGCGCGCCGTAGCTGAGCCCGATCGAGGCGGAGGCGCGGGAAACTTCCTCGACCGCGACGACATGTTCGAGATAGCCGAGGCCGAGCCCGCCGTCCGCTTCGGCGACGGTGATGCCATGCAGGCCGAGCTCGCCCATCGCCGCCCACAGCTCGTCACGCGGGAACCAGTCGTCGGCGTCGATCCGCGCGGCCAGCGGCGCGATCCGGTCGGCGGCGAAACGCTGCGTGCTTTCGCGGATCATGTCCGCCGCCTCGCCCAGCGCGAAATCGAAATTGGTGATCACCATCCGCTCCAACCTGTCTGTTTGACCCTTCGATATCACAGCCATCGGCGGGCGTGAAATCGACATCGCCGCCGCCGTGTCATAGATGGCGTCTATGATCGACCGCTATCTCGTCCGCTATTTCCTAGGCATCGTCGATCACGGCAGCTTCTCCGCCGCCGCGCTGCACTGCCGCGTCACGCAACCGACATTGTCGGCCGGGATCGCCAAGCTCGAGGGGCTGCTGGCGCAACGGCTGTTCGATCGCAGCGCACGGCGGGTGCGGCTGACCGAGGCGGGAGCGCAGTTCGCGCAGCATGCACGGCGGATCGAGGCGGAGTTCCACGCCGCCGAACGCGCGGTGCAGGCGGCCTCGCCCCGCGCGCTGATCCGGATCGGGGTGGCGCCGGCGATGCCGACCGCCTGGCTGCGCGCGGCGCTGTCCGCCGCCCGGCAGGTGGACGCGCCGGAGCGGATCGAGATCGTCGAGGGACGCGGCAACGAGTTGCAGGCGAAGCTGGATCGCGGGCGAATCGACGCGCTGCTCGGCCCGATGGACGAACGGGCGGCGCAATCGGATGTCCTGTTCGAGGAGGGCTATGCCGTGGCGATGGCGCTCGACCATCCGCTCGCGACGCGCGACGCGGTGGCGGCGGACGAGATTGCAACCGACACGATGATCGTGCGCCGCCATTGCGAGGCCCTGCCGCTGGTCAGCCGCTTCTTCACCGCGCGCGGGGTGCGGCCGTTCATGGCGGCGCGCACGGTGAGCGACGACCGCGCCGCCGCCTATGTCGCCGCCGGGCTGGGCATCACGGTGATGCCGCGGTCGCTGCGGGGTGCGGACATGGCGATGCCGGCGCTGATCGGCTTCGATGCGACCCGCCGCGTCGGGTTGCAGTGCCACGCGGACGAACGGACGCGCCTGAACAAGAGCGAAGGTTACCGGGCGTTCGCGGCGACGATCGCGCAACGCGCGCGCTGACGCCGCAGAGGCGCGCCGCACTTGTATACGATTCAATAGTCGGACAAGATGGCGTGGCGCGATCGGCGGTGGCCCCTGCCTCGCCATCGCAACGCCAGGAGAGACCATGACGACCCGCGCCCTCCGCCCGACGATCGCGATGCTGCTACTGGCGAACCTGCCGCTCGCAGCCGTGGCGCAGGTGACGCCGCCCGCCGCCGCGCGTGCCGAATGGGAGCGGCCCGAGGTCATCCGCGAGGGTGCCGAGCCGATGCACGCGACCTTCGACGGGTTCGAGACGCGCGCGGGTGCGCTGAGCCGCGACGTGCGGCGATCGCGCTATCACCTGTCGCTGGACGGCGACTGGCGGTTCCACCTGTCGCCGACGCCGGAGGCGCGGCCCGCCGATTTCTACCGCCCCGATTACGACGTATCGGGCTGGGGCACGATGCCGGTGCCCGGTATCCTGCAGGCCGAGGGCCATGGCGGGCCGGTGTTCGTCGGCAGCGGCTATCCCTTTCCGCGCAACCAGCCGCTGATCGACCACAACCTGAACGAGGTGGGATCGTATCGCCGCGACATCGTCGTGCCCGCGCATTTCGCCGGTCGTCGGCTGTTGCTGACGGTCGGCGCGGCGGGCGCGGCCTATTACCTGTGGGTCAACGGCGTGCGGATCGGCTATTCCGAGGATTCGAAGCTGCCGGCCGAATTCGACATCTCCGCCGCCGCGCATCCCGGTCGCAACACGATCGCGATCGAACTGTATCGCTATGCCGATGGCAGCTATCTGGAAGATCAGGATTTCTGGCGCGTCAACGGCATAGAGCGCAGCGTCACGCTCTATGCCGCGCCGCAGACGCGCCTGCGCGACGTCGGGATCGAGGCGGGGCTGGACGGCGCCTATCGCGACGGGCGGCTGAGCGTGCACGTCGATGTCGCGGGCGCGGTGCCGGGCGTGCGGGTGCGGACGACGGTGCTGGACGGGACCACACCCGCGCTGGTCCGCGAACAGGCGGTGGCCGACGGCAAGGCGGCGATCGACGGCACCCTGCCCGCCGTGCGCCGCTGGACCGCCGAGACGCCGGAGCTCTACACTTTGCTGGTCGAACTGCTCGATGCGAACGGCAAGCTGATCGAGGCGACCAGCCGCCGCATCGGCTTTCGCACGGTCGAGGTGGCGGACGGAGAGGTCCGGGTGAACGGCCGGCGCGTGATGATCCGCGGAGTCAACCGTCACGAACATGATCCCCACACCTTCCACGTCGTGTCCGAGGCGACGATGCGCCGCGACATCGCGTTGATGAAGGCCGCCAACATCAACGCGGTGCGCACGTCGCACTATCCCAACGATCCACGCTGGTACGACCTGGCCGACGAATACGGCCTGTACGTGATGGACGAGGCGAACATCGAGAGCCACGGCTACCTCAGCCTGTCGCAGGAACATGGCAACGACCCCGCGCTGCTGCTCGCCAGCCGTCCCGAATGGGCGGCCGCGCACCTCGACCGGGTCCAGCGGATGGTCGAGCGGGACAAGAACCATCCGTCGATCATCTTCTGGTCGCTGGGCAACGAAAGCGGCGTCGGCCCCAACTTCGAGGCGGCGGGCCGCTGGGTAAAGGCGCGCGACCACAGCCGGCTGGTCAGCTTCCTGGGGTGGAGCATGAGCGGCTGGCGTCACCCGGTGAACGATTATGTCGATATCTTCGCGCCGATGTACGACGATATCGGCAAGCTGGTCGATTATGCCGAGCAGCCGGGCCTGACCCAGCCGTTGATCCTGTGCGAATATGCGCATTCCATGGGCAACAGCCTGGGCAATTTCGCGGATTATTGGGACACGTTCCGCGCCCACCGCAAGCTGCAGGGCGGCTTCGTGTGGGACTGGGTCGACCAGACGATCCTGCGCAAGGACAAGGCCGGTCGCGATTATTGGGCGCAGGGCCCCGATTTCGAGAACAAGGGCGGCGACGACAGCCCGGTCGGCGACGGCGTGATCCAGTCGGACCGCACCCCCGACCCCGAATATTACGAGATGGCCAAGGTGCAGTCGCCGATCGCGTTCCGCGCGACCGCCGGCGGATATGAGGTGATCAACCGCCACGATCACATCGACCTGTCGCGCTTCACGCTCGACTGGAGCGTGCAGGAAGACGGGCGGGAGGTGGCGCATGGCGCGATCCCGACGCCGACGGTCGCCGCCGGCGCCACCGCACCGCTGCCGATCGTACTGCCGCCGGCGACGGACGCGGGGGCCGAGCGGCTGCTGGTGCTGCGCGCGCGGGCGAAGGCGGGTGCGATCCCCGCGATCGAGGCGGGCCATGTGGTCGGCTGGGACCAGTTCGCGCTTACTCCGCCGCACCGGCTTGCGCCCGCCGCATCGGGGGTGACGCCGGTCGCGGCGGCGGGCCTGCTGACGCTGTCGGCGGGCGATGCGGTGCTGGCGATCGACACGGCGACGGGGCTGGTGCGGCGCTACGCGCGCGGCGGCGTCACCTTGCTGACCGGCGGCGCACCCGATTTCTGGCGCGCGCCGACCGACAATGACGTCGGCACCGGCGTGCCGACCTCGCACGCGATGTGGAAGACGTTTTCGCAGACGCGGCGCGTCGACGGCGTCGCGGTGGAAGGCGACGCGATCGTCGTCCGCCACGACATGGGCATCGGATCGGTGAAGATGGTGACGCGCTGGACGATGGCGACCGACGGCACGGCGCGCGCGGACGTCAGCTTCACGCCGGTCCGCGACACGCTGCCCGACCCGTTGCGGGTCGGCCTCGCCTTTTCCACGCCCGCGGCGCTCGACCGGGTTCGCTGGTACGGGCGCGGCCCGCACGAAACCTACACCGATCGCAAGACCGGCGGCATGATCGCGCTATGGGAGGGGGCGCTCGCCGACCAGTATCACGATTATGCCCGGCCGCAGGAGACGGGTGCCAAGCAGGATGTCCGCTGGATCGCGCTGCGCGGCGCGACGGTGCCGGGGCTGCGGGTGACCGGGGATCGCCCGCTGTCGGTCAATGCGCTCGCATTTCCGTACGCCGACCTCAGCGCCAGCCGGCACAGCAGCGACATCCGGCCGCATGGCGACGGCACGCTGTTGATCGACGCGGCGCAGACGGGCGTCGGCGGCGACACCGGCTGGAGCCTCGATGGGCGGCCGCACATGCGCTACCGCATCCCGCTGCAACCGCTGCAATGGTCGTTCACGATCGGCGCGGACCGATGATCGCGGGCGCGTCCGGGTGGGCAGCATGAGCGACGATCATATCGTCATGACGCTGGCGGAGGTGCGCGCCTATGCGCGCGCGACGCTGACGCGCGTCGGGCTATCTCCGGCGCATGTCGCGGCGGTGGCGGAGACGATGGTCGCAGGCGAGCGCGACGGCTGCGGCGCGCACGGGCTGTATCGGCTGCTCGTCGCCGCGCACAGCGTCGCTGCGGGCGTGGTGGTGCCCGATGCGGTGCCGGTGCTCGCGACGCCCCGGCCCGGCCTGATCCGCGTCGACGGCGGCGGCGGCTTTGCGCAGCTGGCGTTCGAGACCGGGCGGCCGGCGCTGGTGCAGGCGGCGCGCGCCAACGGCATCGCCGCGCTGGCGCTCAACCACGTCGTCCATTTCGCAGCGTTATGGCCGGAGGTCGAGGCGCTGGCGGGCGACGGGCTGGTCGTGCTCGCCTGTACGCCGAGCCACGCCTGGGTGGCGCCGGCGGGCGGCACCCGGCCGCTGTTCGGGACCAATCCCATCGCCTTCGGCTGGCCGCGCCCCGGCGGGACGCCATTCGTCTTCGACTTCGCGACATCGATGGTCGCGCGCGGCGAGATCGAGCTGCATCGCCGCGCCGGCCGGCCGGTGCCCGCCGACTGGGGCCATGCCGCCGACGGCAGCGAGACGACCGACGCGGCGGCGGTGCTGGCGGGTGCGATGCGCACCTTCGGCGGTCACAAGGGATCGGCGCTGGCGACGATGGTGGAGCTGATCGCCGGGCCGCTGATCGGCGACATGACCAGCGCGGAATCGCTGGCGGCGGATGCCGGGCGCAAGGGATCGCCGATCGGTGGCGAGCTGATCCTGGCGATCGATCCGGCCGGCTTCCTGGGCAGCATCGCCGCCGATCATTTGACGCGGGCGGAGGCGGTGTTCGCCGGCATCGAGACGCAGGGCGCGCGCCTGCCCGGCGCGCGGCGCCATGCAGCGCGGGCGGCGAGCGAGCGCGACGGCGTGCGGATCGCGCGCGCGCTGATCGCGGAGATCGACGCGATCCCCGGCGCAGGCTGATCGCGCCGCACCGGGCACGCGATCAGTCGAAGGGGCGGTCGATCGACGGCTGCGGCGGGGTGAACCATGCGGCGCCGGTGCCGGTGACGTGGAAATGATCCTCCAGCCGGACGCCGAACGCGTCCGGCACGACGATCATCGGCTCGTTGGAAAAGCACATGCCGGGCGCGAGCGGCGTCGTATCGCCGCGCACCAGATAGGCGGGTTCATGGATCGAAAGGCCGATCCCGTGCCCGGTGCGGTGCGGCAGGCCCGGCAGCGCATAGTCCGGCCCCAGCCCTTCGCGGACCAGCACCGCGCGCGCGGCGGCGTCGATCGCTTCGCACGGCACGCCCGGCGCGACCGCCGCGAACGCCGCCGCCTGCGCCGCATGTTCGACGTCCCAGATGTCGCGCACCGCCTGCGCCACCGTGCCGAAGGCGTAGGTGCGGGTGATGTCGGAATGATAGCCGTGCACGCGGCAGCCGGTGTCGATCAGCACCACCTCGTTCTCCGCCAGCCGCTGGTCGCCGGGCAGGCCGTGCGGAAAGGCGGTGGCGCGGCCGAACTGGACCGCGCAGAAGAACGAACCGCCGCCGCCGATCGCGTGATGCGCGGCGTCGATGAAGCGGATCACCTCGCTCGCGGCGATACCGGGGCGCAGGATCGCGGCGGCGCGGCGCTGCACCTCGAGCGTCATCGCCTTCGCCTCGTACAGGCAGGCAAGTTCGGCCGCCGATTTGATCATCCGGCATCCGTCGATTACCGCGGCGCCGTCGACCGGCACGACTCCGGACGCGCGCAGCCGATCGGTCCAGGCGAAGGGCATCAGCGGATCGACCGCGATCCGCGCGCCACCCGATCCGCGCGCCGCATCGACGACGAGCGCGACCGGATCCTCATCCTCTTCCCACAGCCGCAGATCGGCGGTGATCGCCAGATCCGCCTCCAGCGAGCCGCGTTCGAACCGGGGGCAGATCACGACCGGCCCGCCCGCGACGGGCAGCAGCAGCGCGACCATCCGTTCGGTCGCGCCCCAGGGCACGCCGGTGAAATACCGCAGGCTGGCACCGGTGTGGACGAGCAGCGCAGCGGCGCCCGCCGCCGCGGTGAGCGCGCGGGCGCGGTCCAGCCGTGCGGCATATTCGCTGCGCGCGATCGGGGGTACGCGCGTTGCCGGCGGCGCGATGGCGGCGAGTTGCGTGGCGGCGTCGGAGGTGCCGATGGTCATGCGATACCTTTCAGAAACGATCGATGGCGAACGGCGACAGATCGACCGCCGGTGTCGCCCCCGCCATCAGCGCGGCGACCAGTTCGCCGGTGACCGGGGCGAGCGTCAGGCCGAGATGCTGGTGACCGAAGGCGTAGAACAGATTGTCGGCGCGCGTCGAGCGGCCGATCGCCGGCAGATAGTCGGGCAAGGTCGGCCGCGCACCCATCCAGCGCTGGAACGGCCCGGTGAGCGGCAGGCCCAGTTCGCCGACATGCCGTTCCAGCCGCGCCCATTTGCGCGGGTCGGGCGCCGAGTCGGCACGGCCCAGCTCGACGAAGCCCGCGACCTGGACGCAATCGGCGTAGCGGGTGACGATGATCGACCGGTCCTCGAACACCACGGGCGGCAGATCGGCGGGCCATCCGCCGGCGGCGGCGCGGATATGATAACCGCGCTCGGCGATCAGCGGCACGCGATGGCCGGCCTGCGCCATCAGGGGACGGGAACCGATCCCCGCCGCGACCACGATCCGGTCGGCGGCGATGCCGGGGATCGCCATCCGGCCGGATTCACGGACCAGCGTCGCCTGCCGCGCGACCACCGCGACGCCCGCCGCCGCCAGCGCCGCGTCCGACGCATCGCCGAGCCGCGCAAGATCGGCGATCTGGCCCGTGCCGGCGAAGCGGATCGCAGCGGCGATCCCCGGCGCCACCGAACGCAGCGTGGCGAGATCGGCCGCGCCCGCCGCCGCGACGCTGGCGGTGCCGGTGTCGGTCGCCTGCCACGCCGCAAGCCCCTTTTCCGCCGCCGCGGCGGTGGGCCAGGTCACGAAATGCCCCGCCTCGCGCAGCAGGTCGGGCGCGTCGATCGCCGACGCCAGCCGCCGCCATGCCGGCATCGCTTCGGCGAGCAGCCCGCCGAGCGCCGCGGTGCCGGCGGCATGGCGCGCGGGCGTCGAGGCGCGCAGCAGCCGCGCGGCGAACGGCAGCCACGCCGCCGCCTGCCCGATCGGCAGGTCGAGCGCTCCGCCGAAGACGAACAGCCGGCGCGGCACGCTGCGCAGCGAGGCGGGCGACGCGAGCGGCTCCAGCTGTTCGGTCGCGATATGGCCCGCATTGCCCCAGGACGCCGCCGCCAGGTCCGCCGCCGGATCGACCAGCACCACGCCCGCGCCGGTCCGGGCGAGCGCCAGCGCGACCGACCGCCCGACGATCCCGCCACCGATTACTGCAATCTGCGTCCGAACGATTGTCACCGGTTTCCCCTTGAAGACGATCAGGCAGTATCGTATACGATATGTTCAGACAAGTTGTGGGACGAACTATGACGATCGATTGGCAGGGTGTATTTCCGGCAGTGACGACCCAGCTGCGCGAAGACCTTACGATCGACCTTGCCGATACGCAGCGGGTGGTGGACGACCTGATCAACGACGGGATCACCGGGTTGATCGCGCTCGGCACCGTGGGCGAGAACAATTCGCTGACGTTCGAGGAAAAGGTGTCGGTGCTCACCGCGATCGTCGAGGTGACGGACGGCCGCGTGCCGGTGATCACCGGAGTGTCGGAATACGACACCCGCCGCGCGATCCGCTACGCGCAGGCCGCCGAAGCCGCCGGCGCGGACGGGCTGATGCTGCTGCCGCCGATGGTCTACGTGCCCAAGGCGCATGAACTCGCCGCGCATTTCAAGGGCGTGGCGGCGGCGACCGGCCTGCCGATCATGCTGTACAACAACCCCCCGGCCTATCGCACCACGATCGATGCCGACGTGCTCGCGCTGCTGGTCGACGTGCCCAACATCGTCGCGATCAAGGAATCGTCGCCCGACACGCGGCGCTTCACCGATTTCCGCAATGCGTTCGGTGATCGTTTCGTGCTGTTCGCCGGGCTGGACGACGTCGCGCTCGAGGGCCTGTACCTGGGTGCGCAGGGCTGGGTTTCGGGTCTGACCAACGCTTTCCCCAGGGAATCGGTCGAGCTGGTGCGCGCATTCCAGCGCGGCGACCATGGCAGGGCGATGGAGATCTATCGCTGGTTCATGCCGTTGCTCCACCTGGACGCCGAACACGATCTGGTCCAGTCGATCAAGCTGGCCGAGCAGGTGATGGGCCGCGGGTCCGAGCGGGTGCTGCCGCCCCGCTACGTGCTGGAAGGCGCGCGCCGGGCCGAGGTGATCGCGATGGTCGAACAGGCGGCGGCGACGCGCCCCGCCCTGACGCCGACCGCCGCCTGACGACGCGAGGAACGAATGCCGATGCGCCACACCTTCTTCTGCATCGATGGCCATACCGCGGGCAATCCGGTGCGGCTGGTCGCCGGGGGCGCGCCGCTGCTGAAAGGCGCGTCCATGTCGGAACGGCGGCAGGATTTCCTCGACCGTTTCGACTGGATCCGCACCGGGCTGTGCTTCGAACCGCGCGGGCATGCGATGATGTCGGGCGGGTTCCTGTATCCGCCGACCCGGCCGGACACCGACATCGGCATCCTGTTCATCGAGACATCGGGCTGCCTGCCGATGTGCGGCCATGGCACGATCGGCATCGTCACCTTCGGGCTGGAACAGGGGCTGATCCAGCCGGCGACCCCCGGCCGGCTGACGGTGGAGGTGCCCGCCGGCATCATCGACATCGCCTATGAAACCCGCGGCGACCGGGTGACGTCGGTGCGGATCACCAACGTCCCCGCCTATGTCGCCGCACGCGACGTGCGGATCGAGGTGGAGGGGATCGGGCCGCTCTCCGTCGATGTCGCCTATGGCGGCAATTACTACGCGATCGTCGAGCCGCAGGGCGCGTATCAGGGGCTGGATGCGATGGGCGCGGAATGGCTGGTCGAGATGGGCCGGCGGGTCCGCGCGGCGATGCGCGTCGCGATCGATCCCGTCCACCCGCTCGACCCGACGATCCGCGGCGTCAGCCACGTCCTGTGGGCGGATGCGCCGCGCGGCGACGGCGCCGATGGCCGCAACGCGGTATTCTATGGCGACAGCGCGATCGATCGCAGTCCCTGCGGCACCGGCACATCGGCGCGGCTCGCGCAGCTCGCCGATCGCGGGACGCTGCGGCCGGGCGACCGCTTCGTCCACGAAAGCTATATCGGCAGCCGCTTCACCGGCCGCTTCGAACGCGCGACGACGCTGGGCGACGTGCCGGCGATCGTCCCGTCGATCGAGGGGTCGGCGATCGCCACCGGCTTCAACACGATCTGGATCGACCGTGCCGATCCGTTCTGGAACGGCTTCGTGGTCGGATGACGATGCACGGTGCGGGGAGCGCGGCAGCGGCGGAGTCCGGCATGAGCGCATTCGCCGACGTCGCTACGCAGGGGATCATCGTCCGCACGCTCGCCGACCGGATATTCGAGATCGTTCGCGAACGGATCGTCACCGGCGCCCTGCCCGTCGATCTCCCGATCCGCCAGGATGCGCTCGCCACCGACCTGGGCGTCAGCAAGATCCCGCTGCGCGAGGCGCTCGGCAGGCTGGAACAGGAAGGGCTGCTCGTCAGCCAGGCCAACCGCGGCTATACGGTGCGCCCCATGTCGGCGGGCGAGGCCGATGAAATCTATGCGCTGCGGCTGTCGATCGAGCCCGAGGCGGCGGCCCGCGCGGCGCGCTACGCCTCCGATCGCGACCGCGCCGACGCGCGCGACGCCTTCGTCCTGCTGGACGAGGCCGGCGACGCGCCGCTTGCCGAATATGCGATCCGCAACCGCTGTTTCCACGTCGCGCTGGTGCGACCGGGTGGCCGGCTGTTGACGACGCAGGTGATCGAGCGGCTGTCGATCATGGCCGAGCGCTATGTCATCGCGCATCTCCAGCCTTCGGGTCGCGACGCCCGTGCGCTGATGGAGCATCGCGCCCTGATGGATGCGTGGATGGCGCGCGACGAGCCGACGATCCGGGACCTGCTGCATCGCCATATCGAGGGCACGTTGCACGACCTGCGCGCCGAATTCGCCGCCGGGGACAGCTGAACCGGCCGCGGCGGGCGGCGGTGGATCAACGAAGGGGGGACACATGTCGATCATCGGACCGCGCAAGGTGCTGGGCGCACAGGCCCCGGACGGGCAGGCGCTGGCCAAGACGCTCAGCTGGCCGCACCTGATCGCGCTGGGGGTCGGGGCGATCATCGGCACCGGCATCTATACGCTGACCGGCGTCGGCGCCGAACGCGGCGGCCCCGCGGTGATCCTGGCCTTCGCCATCGCGGGCGCGGTCTGTGCCTGCGCCGCGCTAGCCTATGCCGAACTGGCGACGATGATCCCGGCGGCGGGCAGCGCCTATACGTTCAGCTACACCGCATTGGGCGAGACGATCGCCTGGATCGTCGGCTGGAGCCTGATCCTCGAATATTCGCTTGCCTGTTCGACGGTGGCGGTAGGCTGGTCGGGCTATCTGGTCGGCTGGATCAAGGCGTCCGGCGTCACCCTGCCCGACGCGATCCTGGTCGGCCCGCATGCGGGCGGCATCATCAACCTGCCTGCGGTGGTGGTCGCGCTGGCGGTGATGGGGATGCTGGTCGCGGGCACGCGCGAAAGCGCGACGCTCAACATCGTCCTCGTCGTCATCAAGCTGGTCGCGCTCGCGATCTTCGTCAGCTTCGCCGCGCCGGCGTTCGACGCCGCCAACCTGCACCCGTTCATGCCCTATGGCTTCGGCAGCACCGAGGTGGCGGGCACCAAGCGCGGGGTGATGGCCGCGGCGGCGATCGTGTTCTTCGCCTTCTACGGGTTCGATGCGGTGGCGACATCGGCGGAGGAAGCGAAGAACCCGGGGCGCGACCTGACGATCGGCATCGTCGGATCGATGCTGGTCTGCACGGTGATCTACATGGCGGTCGCGGTCGCCGCGGTCGGCGCGATCCCGTTCCTGCGGCTGGCGGATTCGGCCGAGCCGCTGGCGCTGGTGCTGCGCACGCTCGGCCAGCCGCTCGCGGCGCACCTGATCGCGCTCGCCGCCGTGATCGCCCTGCCCTCGGTCATCCTCGTCATGATGTACGGGCAGAGCCGCATCTTCTTCGTCATGGCGCGCGACGGCCTGCTGCCCCGGCAGCTTGCGACGGTGAGCGCGCGGACCGGCGCACCGACGCGGATCACGATCCTGACCGGTGTGTCGATCGCGCTCGTCGCCGGCTTCTTCCGGCTGGACGAGATCGCCGAACTGGCCAATGCGGGCACGCTGATCGCGTTCGTCGCGGTCGGCGCATGCCTGATGGTCCTGCGCCGCACCGCCCCCGAAGCGCCCCGCCTGTTCCGCTGCCCGACCCCGTATCTGGTCGGAACGGGCGCGATCCTCGGCTGCCTCTATCTGCTCTACAGCCTGCCCGCGGCCACGCTGCTGCGCTTCCTCGGCTGGAACGCGATCGGGCTGGTCGCCTATGTCGCCTATGGCCGTCGCCACAGCATCGCGCGTCGCGGCTGACGGCGTCGGGGCGCCGGCCGTGCAGGGGGAAACGCCACCACGCTCGCGACAATGCGGTGGCGAGGCTGCCCGCACCGGCATACGGATCAGGCGCCGCCGTTACGTCGGCGCGCAGCGCCCGGGCAGCGCGGCCACATTGCGGCGATGGCGAGCTTCACCTCGGCCCATTGCCGCGTCTTCAGCCCGCGATCGGGGTTCACCCACAGCTGTCGTGTTCCGGCTACAGCGAAGGGATAAACTCGGCGCCATTGTGACGCAGCAGCGCATCGATCCCGTTCTCCTGATTATGCCGTATGTTTTTGCGACATTGACCATGACAGCCCATCATCCGGCATGATCCTGTCGTCGGCATAACTGCCATGCGACCGGACACGTTGACCGGCTCGCCCGTCCCACCCTCATCTCCACGAAGCGCGAGGACTCCGCCCGCGAGGAACTGGTTGCCGAACCCGGCGCAGCGTTCGTCAGTGGTGCGATCGGCATCGAGCTACACGACCGCGAGAACTACGTCGCCTATCTAACGAGCTGGTTGCAAGGCTCCGCAAGAACAAGCGTTGCATCCTCACCGCCGCGACGCAGGCGCAGCCGCGGCCGATTGGCTGTTGAGCCGCATGGCGGAGGAGGCGGCAGGACCGAGGATAACGACACCGGCCCCGGCCCCGAAGGTCCGTCCGAACCCACGTCCATCCGCAGCATCTCGCTCTTCGCGGCCATCGCGCACCCGATGCTGCGCGCCGCCGCCTGGGCGGTCGTTCGAAGGCTGAAAAGTTGGTTGAAAGACTTACCATCCTGAAAACGGACAGCTCGGCGTCAGTAGTAGACAGCGCCTCGGCGCCCGACGTTCCGGATGGCAGGCACGACAATTCGACAGGAAGCCGACACCCCGGTCCAATCCGGCGGGCGCAAGCGACATTCCGTCGCCAAAATAATCACTTAGATAATAAAATGGCTGGGGCGGCAGGATTCGAACCTGCGGATGGCGGCACCAAAAGCCGCTGCCTTACCACTTGGCGACGCCCCAACGGAGAGGCGGCCTTATAGCCGTGTCGGCGGGCGTGAAAAGCCCTGCCGACACCACTTTTATTGGACCTCCGAGGCGATCAGCCCAGGCGTTGCAGCCAGCCGTGCGGATCGGCGGCGCGGCCGCGCTGGATCGCGGACAAAGCGTCGAGCATGCGCTGGGTCAACGGCCCGGTGCCGCCGCCGCCGATGGTGAAGCGAACGTCGGGGCTCGCCACCTCGCCGATCGGCGTCACCACCGCGGCGGTGCCGCAGGCGAAGGCCTCGGTCAGGCGACCGCTGGCGGCATCGGCGCGCCACTGATCGATGCCGTACAGCTCTTCGCGGACATCGATCCCCTGGTCGCGCGCGATGCGGATGATCGAATCGCGGGTGATGCCGGGCAGGATCGTGCCGGTCAGCGGCGGCGTCACCATCGATCCGTCGTCGAAGACGAAGAAGACGTTCATGCCGCCCAGTTCCTCGACCCAGCGCCGCTCGACCGCGTCGAGGAACACGACCTGGTCGCAGCCCTGGCGGATCGCTTCCGACTGGGCGAGCAGGCTGGCGGCGTAATTGCCGCCGCACTTGGCCTCGCCGGTGCCGCCGGGCGCGGCGCGGGTATAGTCCTGGCTGACCCAGATCGACACCGCGCGTGCGCCGCCCTTCCAATAGGCGCCGACGGACGAGGCGATCACCATGTAGAGATATTCGGACGACGGCTTGACGCCCAGAAACGCCTCGCTCGCGAACATGAACGGGCGCAGATAGAGCGCGCCGCCGTCGATGTCGGGGAACCAGTCGCGCTCGGTCGTGACGAGGTGACGGCACGATTCGAGGAACAGCGCTTCGGGCAGTTCGGGCATGGCGAGCCGCCGGGCGGAATTGTTGAAGCGGCGCGCATTGGCATCGGGCCGGAACAGCGCCATCGCGCCGTCGTCGAGCCGATAGGCCTTCAGCCCTTCGAAAATTTCCTGCGCGTAATGCAGCACCGCGGTCGAGGGATCGACGGTGATCGGCGCGCGCGCGGTGATCGCCGCGTCATGCCAGCCCTGCTGCTCGTTATAGCGGATCACGGCCATATGGTCGGTGAACACCCGGCCGAAACCGGGATCGACCAGCCGCGCCGCGCGCTCGTTCGCGTCGAGCGGGGTGGCGGTGGGATCGAAGCGGAAGCCGGTCGAGCCGGGCGTCAAAGCGATGTTCATCGATCTCTCTCAGGTATCAGGGGTTGCCGACGCGCATGGGCGGTGGCTAAACTGGTCAACATGGCTGCCACAGCTCCCTCCGCTTCCGCCCAGTTCCTCCGCGAGCCCGAACTCCGTCGCGGCATGGAGCTTTTGTATTTTGGCCATAGCTATCTCACCCGCTCCGTCGACCAGGGGCTTGCCGCGCAGGGATTGGGCCGCGCGCACCATCGTGCACTGTACTTCATCGCGCGCAAGCCGGACCTGACGGTCAGCGAATTGCTCGGCCTGCTCGCGATCACCAAACAGTCGCTGGGTCGCGTACTCAACGAACTGACGGACCGCAAGCTGGTCGAGACCCGGCCGGGCGAACGCGATCGTCGCCAGCGGCTGCTGCGGCTGACCGAGGAAGGGTCGCGGATGGAAAGCGACCTGTTCGAATCGGTGCGGCAGAAGATGTCGCAGGCCTATCAGGCGGCGGGCCAGGATGCGGTGTCCGGCTATTGGCTGGTGCTGGAGGGGATGATCCCCGAATGCGACCGCGCACAGGTCGAAGGGCTGCGATCGTAAGCGCTTGAGGCGGACGGGCGCGCGCTTGCGTCGTGCCCTCGTGCGCTGCCCCGACGCCGATCCGTTCAGCGCGCGGCGGCGGCCATTTCGCGATTGCGGCGCGCGGCCGCGGCGAGCGTCTCGGTGAGCAGCGCGACCAGCCCGTCTTCGCGATCGAGCACGTTCAGCCCCTGTCGCGTGGAGCCGCCCGGGCTCGCGACGCGATCGGCCAGCACTGCCGGCGTCACCTCCGCCGCCGCCGCCATCTGTGCCGAACCCTGCAAGGTGGCGAGCGCCAGCCGCGCCGCCTGATCCGCGGGCAACCCCAGGGCGGCCCCCGCCTGCGCCAGCGCATCGGCGAAACGGAACACGAAGCCCGGTCCGCAGCCGGCCAAGGCGGTGACGTCGTCGAACCGGGCTTCGTCGGCGATCCATTCGACCAGCCCGAGTGGCTGCATGAAGGCGGAGAGTTCACTCCGCGTGTCGGCATCCGCACGGGACGCGTAGAGCGTCGTCACGCCCTGCCCGATCGCGACCGGCAGGTTCGGCATCGCACGGACCACCATTCCGGCATCGCACAGCGACGCCAAAGTCGCTTCCTCGACCCCCGCCAGGATCGAGATCAGCAGTCGCGGCGCATGGCCGGCGAGCGGCCCGCCGCGCAGCGTCGCCAGCTGTTGCGGCTTGAGCGCGAGCATGATCGTGTCGAACACCGCATCGGTGGCGGCGGGTATCGTCGACACCACGCGAACGCCATCCGGCATCGACCGCCCGCTGGGGCTGACGACGGTGACATCGCAAGGGTCCAGGCCCGCCGCGAGCCAGCGACGCAGCATCGCCCCGCCCATGTTGCCGGCGCCGATCATCAACAGGCGCATCGGGATCAGGCCTCGCCCTGCGTCTCGATCAGGGCGGCAGCGAGCGCTTCGCGCGGTGTCTTGCCGCCCCACAGCACGAACTGGAACACGGGGTAGAAGCGTTCGCATTCCTCGATGGCGGATTCGACCAGCAATTCGGTGGCGCTCAGCGACATCGTGCCCTCGTCATCGCCGTCGATCATCGCCGCATGGCGATAGAGCAGCACGCCCGACGAGGACCAGAGTTCGAAGTGGCCGATCCACAGCTGTTCGTTGACCAGGCCGATCGCCTCATACACCGCGCCGCGCCGGTCGTCGGTGACCTTGATGTCTGGAAACGCGAGGAATTGCAGGACGCTGTCGTCCTCACGCCAGAGCGCGCGCAATTCGTAGCTGGTCCAGCTGCCCTTTACGGTCGCGACGATCTCGTCGTCATGCCGTTCGTGATCCCAGCCATGCGCGGCGTAATACGCCTCGAGCATGTCGATCGGCGCATCGGGTTCTTGGTCGTGTTCGGCCTGTTCGAGCATCGGTAAGCCCCTTATCGCACGACAAGGCTGCCGAGGCAAAAACGCCCCCGCAACCCCGCTGTGCACAAGGCTGTCGATAATGCTGTGGATAAGTCGGTCAGGCGGTGGGCACCGGGTCGCCGGCGGGGGCCGATGTGGCAGTTGCCTTGGCCTCCAGCGCATCCAGGCGAGCCTTTAGCGCGTCGTTCTCGTCGCGGGCGGCGACCGCCATGGCCTTCACTACCTCGAACTCGTCGCGGCTGACGAAATCCAGTCCGCCGATCCATTCGCGCGCCCGCGCACGAGCGCCCGATTCGGCTTCGCGCCCGACGCCGGCCAGCGTACCGGCGGCGCCGTTCACCAGCTTCACCAGATCGTCGAACAGGCGATTGTCGGATTGCATAAGAAGATCCCGGAACGAAAGCGTGAAGATGTCAGAGCATTTGGGAGGTATGCGACGCAGGCACAAGGGTTTCGGCGTCGGGATTGAGCTGTCCGATCCGCCAGGTCAGGACGCCGGCAAAGCTGATCCACACCAGATAGGGCAGCATCAGCCACGCCGCGAGCGACCGGATCCGCCCGAACAGAATGGTCGCAACGATGGCGAGGATCAGGATGGCGACGATGACCAGCAGGGCCGCACCGACCTGGTGCATGCCGAAGAACAAGGGCGTCCAGCCGAGATTGAGCACGAACTGCGCCGCGAACAGCGCGAGCGCCAGACCCCGGCCGCGCGATCCGCGCGCATGCAGGATGATCGCGACCGCTAGACCCATCAGGATGTAGAGCGAGGTCCACGCCACGGGGAACACCCAGCCCGGCGGGGTGAGCGCAGGCTTGTGCAGCGCCATGTACCAGCCGTTCTCGCTGCCCGACGGCACCGCGCGCCCGGACGCGAAGCCGAGCAGCAGGATCAGCGGGACGGTGAACACAGCCCAGCGCAGGAACGACATCCGCAACTGACCTTTGGATGCGATGCCGCCCACGCGATGCTCCTCGAACTTGCTGCCGCCCTTGCCGCGCGACACAGGCTTCGTAAAGCGTCCGTTATGATTATCGTTCCGTTTACGGTTCGTTTCGGGACGCCGCGATCAGAAATTCCACGTTGCCCTCCGGCCCGGTGATCGGACTTTCGACGATCCCGGCGACCTGCCAGCCGCCGGTGGCGAGCCACGCGGCCACCGCATCGCAGACCCGGGCATGGATGGCGGGATCGCGAACCACGCCGCCCTTCCCCACCTCTTCGCGCCCCGCCTCGAACTGTGGCTTGATCAGCGCCATCAACCGCGCGCCGACGCGGGCGAAGGTCATCGGGCGTTCGAGAACCTTGGCGAGGCCGATGAAGCTGGCGTCGCAGACGATCAGGTCGACGGGATCGGCGACGTGCGCCGCGGTCAGTATGCGCGCGCTGGTCTGTTCGTGGACGATGACGCGCGGGTCCTGTCGCAGCTTCCACGCCAGTTGATTGGTGCCGCTGTCGACCGCATAGACGCGCGCCGCGCCGCGGGTGAGCAGCACGTCGGTGAAGCCGCCGGTCGACGATCCGACGTCGATCGCGACCGCTCCGGTGACGTCCCAGCCGAAATGATCCAGCCCATGCGCCAGCTTGATGCCGCCGCGCGACACCCAGGGATGATCGCGACCGCGCACGTCGAGCGTGACGTCGTCGGCCAGCGCCTGTCCCGGCTTGTCGACCTTCCTCGTGCCGGCGAACACCAGACCGGCCATGATCAGCGCCTGCGCGCGCGTCTTCGATTCGGCGAGCCCGCGGTCGACGAGCATCTGGTCTGCGCGGGTCTTCGCCATCGCGTCGTCCTAAACGCAACGGCGGTGCCGCGTCACCCCCGCCCGCATCGTCGCGATCCGTCGCTTCGCCCGATCGGTTCGACGCATCGCCATTGCCTATCAAATCGGTAGGATTATCTCTGCTGCCGGGGGGCGTGCTGGACGGCGTGCCCTAGAGCGCATGTCCGGTACGCCCCTTCCATGGAAGGAGATGCAGGATGACCGGTTTTTCCAGTTTCGACGCAGCGCAACCGACCATTCTGACCGTGCCGGGGCTGGGCGGCTCCGGTCCGTCGCACTGGCAGACCCTGTGGGAGGACGCCCGGCCGGACACGGTGCGGGTCGAACTCGGCATGTGGAACACGCCGCACCGCAATGCCTGGGTGAGCAAGCTGGATCAGGCGATCGCCCGCGCCGACGCGCCGGTGATCCTGGTCGCGCACAGCCTCGGCTGCCTCGCGGTGGCGTGGTGGGCGGAACTGAGCCCGCAGCCCTATGGCTGGCCGGTCGCCGGGGCGCTGCTGGTCGCACCGGCCGACGTCGAGCGGCCGGAGGCGCCCGAAGCGCTGCGCGGTTTCGCCCCGACGCCGAAGAAGCCGCTGCCGTTTCCATCGATCCTGGTCGCGTCGAGCGACGATCCGTGGATCGCGGCCGATCGCGCGCACAGCCTGGCGGCGCAATGGGGCAGTCATTTCGTCGATGCCGGGCCGCAGGGGCACCTCAACGCGGCGAGTGGCCTGGGCCCGTGGGACGAGGGACAGGCCCTGCTGAACCGGGTCATCGCGGCAAGCACCGACGGGCGCGGGCACGCCCGCACACCCGGCGACGCGCGTTCGATCCTGGCGGTCAGCGCGACCGACGCCGCGCAGGATCATCATATGCACCGGTGAGCGAGGGGGTGCGGGGCGACCCGCGCCGCCCTTCAGCGATCCGCGTGGGTAACGTCCGGTCCCTGCGTCGCCGATTCGTCCGCGGCCGCGTGCCCCTTTGCGGTGGCGGTCTTCATCGCGCGGTACATGCGCACGTTCAGCGCGACGAGGACGATCACCGCCAGGGCGATGATGATCGCCGCCTTGACGGGTCCGCTCACGCGCGGGCGCCTTCGCTGACCCCGGCGCTGTTGTGGCGAAGCGTGGTCAGCACGGTCTGGACGATATGCTCGGCATCCAGACCCGCCTCGGCATATTGCTTCTCGGGCTTGTCCTGGTCCTGGAACGTGTCGGGCAGCCGCATGGTGCGCAGCTTCAGCCCGCCGTCGATCAGCCCCTCGTCGCTCGCCAGCGTCAGGACGTGCGCGCCGAAGCCGCCGACCGCGCCCTCCTCGATCGTCACCGCGACCTCGTGCGTGGTCAGCAGTCGGCGGATCATCGCCTCGTCCAGCGGCTTGGCGAAGCGCAGGTCGGCGACCGTGGTCGACAGGCCCTTCGCCTCCAGCACCTCCGCCGCCTTCAGCGCCTCTTCCAGCCGCGTGCCGAGCGACAGGATCGCCACCGTCTTGCCTTCGCGGACGATGCGGCCCTTGCCGATCTCCAGCCGCTGCGGCACCTCGGGCAGCGCGACGCCGACGCCGTTGCCGCGCGGATAACGGACCGCGATCGGGCCGCTGTCGTGCATCGCGCAGGTATGCGTCATGTGCACCAGCTCCGCCTCGTCCGCCGCCGCCATGACGACGAAATTGGGCAGGGTCGCCAGATAGGTGACGTCGAACGATCCGGCATGTGTCGCGCCGTCGGCCCCGACCAGCCCGGCGCGATCGATCGCGAAACGGACCGGCAGGTTCTGGATCGCCACGTCGTGCACGACCTGGTCATAGGCGCGCTGCAGGAAGGTCGAATAGATCGCGCAGAACGGCCGCATGCCCTGCGCCGCCAGCCCGGCGGCGAAGGTGACGGCATGCTGTTCCGCGATGCCGACGTCGAACGTGCGATCCGGAAACGCCTTGGCAAAGCGATCGACGCCGGTGCCCGACGGCATCGCCGCGGTGATCGCGACGATCGTCGGGTCGCGCTGCCCTTCCTTCACCAGCTGGTCGCCGAAGACGTTCTGATATTGCGGCGGGCCGGGAGGCGCCTTGGCCTGCGTGCCGGTGATCACGTCGAACTTCTGGACGCCGTGATATTTGTCCGCCGCCGCCTCGGCCGGGCCATAGCCCTTGCCCTTCTTGGTGACGACATGGACGAGGATCGGACCCTCCTCCGCATCACGGACATTTTCCAGCACCGGGATCAGATGGTCGAGATTGTGGCCGTCGATCGGGCCGACGTAATAGAAGCCCAGTTCCTCGAACAGCGTACCGCCCATCGTCATGCCGCGGGCGAATTCGTCGGTCTTGCGCGCCGCATGGTGGAACGGCCGCGGCAGGCGGCGGGCGAATTTCTTGAGGATGTCGCGGATGCCGAGGAATTCGCGGCTCGACACGATGCGCGACAGATAGGCCGACAGGCCGCCGACCGGCGGCGCGATCGACATGTCGTTGTCGTTGAGGATCACGACCAGCCGGTTGCCCGCCTGTTCGGCGTTGTTCATCGCTTCATAGGCCATGCCCGCCGACATCGATCCGTCGCCGATCACCGCGATGCCGCGCCCCGGCGTGCCGGCAAGCTTGTTCGCCACCGCAAAGCCCAGCGCCGCCGAGATCGACGTCGAGCTGTGCGCCGCGCCGAACGGGTCGTATTCGCTCTCGCTACGCTTGGTGAAGCCGCTGAGGCCGCCGCCCTGGCGCAGCGTGCGGATACGATCGCGGCGCCCGGTCAGGATCTTGTGCGGATAGCATTGGTGGCCGACGTCCCACACCAGCCGGTCGCGCGGCGTGTCGAAGACATAGTGGATCGCGGTGGTCAGTTCGACCACGCCGAGCCCCGAGCCGAGGTGGCCGCCGGTCGTGCCGACCGCGGAGATCACTTCCTGCCGCAATTCGTCGGCGAGCTGACGGAGCTGTTCGGGCTTGAGCTTACGCAGCTCTTCCGGGGTCTTAACCGTATCGAGCAACGGCGTGTCGGGTAGTTCGGACATCCGTCCCGTCTACGCGCTTGCGGGCGGACTGTCGATTGTCGCCGCGCGCATCGTCAGACGCAATCGGCGCAGGTGCCCCGCACTTCGATCACTGGACGAACGGGTGCGAAACCAGCAGCTTGCGCGGCATTCCTGACACCGCGGGTGATCACATCGTCATCCAGGTGCATCGTCTGCCCACAGGAATCGCAAACCAGAAAGATGCAGTCATGCTGGCAATCGGGATGCGCGTTGGCGACGTAGGCGTTTGAACTTTCGACCTTTCGCGCCAGATTGGCGGCAACGAAGACGTCGAGGATGCGATAGATGCTGTTCGCCGCGACGCGGCGTCCCTCGCGCTTCGACAGCGCCTCGGCGATGTCATAGGCGCTTGCCGGCTTGGCGAAGCCCGCCAGCGCCTCGAACACATTGGCGCGCATCTGCGTCCATTGCTCGCCGGACTTCTCCAGCGTCGCTTGCGCGGCCTTGGTGAGGTCGTCGCCCTGCGGCTCGTGATGATCGTGATGCGCGTGGGCTGACATGATCCAGATCTAGGATGCTACAGCCGTAACGACAAGCCGGGTGTCAGACCACTGCACGGCGGTTGAGGTCGTGGCCGAACGCCAGCAGGCCGACGCCGATCACGGTCCACAGCGTCTCGGCGCCGCCGCCGCCTTCATGCGGCAGCGTCATCGCGCCGGCCATGATGCCGAGCCCGAACGCACCCATCGCCGCGGGCATGACATAGCCATGCTCCATCACCCCGCGCCCGAGCGCGATCGCGCCGAGCAGGATCGCGATCGACAGGCCGACTTCGTGAAAGATCGGGTTCAGCAGCAACCCGCCGGCGGCGGACAGCATGGCGAGCAGCACCGCACTCGCGATGCAATGCACGACGCACAGCCCCGACAGCGCGATCGCCGCGCGATCGAGCCAGGCCCAGCCGAACCGGCGTACAGAGTGAGTCGTGTGCGTCATCCGTCAACGGCATCTAGGCGCCCGGGCCGCAGGTTACAACATCACATCTCATCAAATTCGCGCGATCGGGGGGCACGTTAGCATATCGTCCGATCGTCGAGCGCGGCTGGCGATTGCGTGCGAACCGGCGTATGGCGACGCCATGCTTCAGCCAAGCGCCGCCTTCCTCTCGCGTGCCCGGCCACGCAGCGTCGCCCGATGGTTGTTCGCCGTCGCCGCGCTCATCGTCGCGATGGTCGTCGTCGGCGGGATCACCCGCCTGACCGAATCGGGTCTGTCGATCACGCAATGGAAGCCGATCAGCGGCATCGTGCCGCCGCTCAACGACGCGCAATGGCAGGCGGAGTTCGCCAATTACCGGCGCATTCCCGAATATGCGGCGTTCAACCAGGGCATGACGCTCGCCGGGTTCCAGCGCATCTTCTTCTGGGAATATGCGCATCGGCTGCTCGGGCGGATCATCGGCATGGCCTTCGCGCTGCCGCTGATCTGGTTCGCGATCCGCAAGCAGATCCCGGCGGGCTATGGCTGGCGGTTGGTGGCGCTGCTCGCGCTGGGCGGCTTCCAGGGCGCGATCGGCTGGTGGATGGTCGCCTCCGGCCTGTCGGTCCGCACCGATGTCAGCCATGTCCGCCTGGCGATCCATCTGCTCACCGCGCTGACGATCCTGGCGGGGATCGTGTGGACGGCGCTCGACCTGATGGCGCTGCACCGCAATCCGCTGTCCCACCCTGCCCGGCTGACCGGCGTCGCGATCACGGCCATCGCGCTGCTGTTCGTGCAGCTGATGTACGGAGCCTTCACCGCGGGACTGGACGCCGGCTATGCCTTCGCCAGCTGGCCGCTGATGGGCGATGCGCTGTTCCCGGCCGGGGTGCCGATGCTGGATCCCGCCGCGAGCAACATCGTCGACAATCCGGTCGTCGTGCAGTTCATCCATCGCTGGTGGGCCTTCGCCGCCGCCGCGGGCCTCGTCTGGCTGGCCGTGCGCGCGACGCGCAATGGCTCCCGGGCAGGGTTCTGGGTCGTCGGGCTGGTCACGCTGCAGATCATGCTGGGCATCGCCACGCTGATGAGCGGCGTGCAGATCGACGTGGCCGTCGCGCACCAGGCGAATGCCGCGCTGCTGCTGATCGCGACCATGTTCGCCGCGCATGCGACCGGGCGCAAGGCGCAGTAGAGCTATCGGGTATCATTTTACCCGTCAGCAAACCCGCCGTTTGCTTGACTTCTGCCGCCCTCTCGATCATTGGGACGCTCAATCGCGCCGCCCCGCAACGGGCGGCGCGCTGTCGTTTCAACCGAAAGGTCTACGCCCATGAAGGCGCTCATGAAGACCACCAAGTCGGCCAAGCCGCACGAAGTGGAAAAGCAGTGGCACATCGTCGATGCCACCGACCTGGTGGTCGGTCGTACCGCATCGATCATCGCCAACGTCCTGCGCGGCAAGCACAAGCCGTCGTTCACCCCGCACGTCGATTGCGGTGACAACGTCATCGTCATCAACGCCGACAAGATCCGCTTCACCGGCAACAAGGCCGCGAAGAAGGTCTATTACAAGCACACCGGTTATGCCGGCGGCATCAAGGGCGTCACCGCCGCCAAGGTCCTCGAGGGCCGCTTTCCGGAGCGCGTTCTCGAAAAGGCCGTGGAGCGCATGATCCCGCGCGGACCGCTGGGTCGCGAGCAGATGCGCAACCTGCGCATCTTCAAGGGCACCGAGCATCCGCACGAAGCCCAGAACCCCCAGGTCCTCGACATCGCGGGCATGAACCGCAAGAACAAGGTGGGCGCGTAAATGACCGACAATCGCCAGTCCCTTTCCGACCTTGCGTCGCTGACGCAGCAGCCGGCACCGACCGCGAACGCCGCACCGGCGATCACGACCGACGGTGAAGCGCCCGCCGCGCCGACGCAGGTCCTGCCGACGATGCCGCTGCGCGAGCAGATCCTGGACAAGTTCGGCCGCGCCTATGCGACCGGTCGCCGCAAGGACGCCGTCGCCCGCGTCTGGATCAAGCCGGGTTCGGGCAAGATCACGATCAACGGCCGCGATCAGGAGGTGTATTTCGCACGTCCGACGCTGCGCCTCGTCATCAACCAGGTGTTCGGCATCACCGAGCGCGAAGGTCAGTATGACGTGATCTGCACCGTCAAGGGCGGCGGCCTGTCGGGCCAGGCCGGCGCGGTCAAGCACGGCATCAGCCAGGCGCTGACCAAGTTCGAGCCGGTTCTGCGTGCGCCCGTCAAGGCCGCCGGGTTCCTGACCCGCGACAGCCGTACGGTCGAGCGTAAGAAGTACGGTCGGGCCAAGGCCCGCAAGAGCTTCCAGTTCTCGAAGCGTTAAGCGTTTCGACCTTTGGGTTACGATCAGGGCGGTCCGGCAACGGGCCGCCCTTTTTCGTGGCGCAGCCGCATGCCTGGCCGACCGGGCTTGTGCTCGCTTAGAAGATCTTGCGCACCGATACCTTGACCGCGCGGCCAGCGAAATCGATCAGGTTCCGCTGATAACGATACGGCGTAACGCCATTGCGGTCCGTCACGACGGGGCGCGTGTCGAGCAGGTTTTCGACGTTCGCCTCGATTGTCAGCCCCTTCGCCCATCCGGTCTTGGGGGCGAGTTCGGCCGCATCCAGCACAGTGTAGAAGTATAGCGAGGTTCGCGCGGAGAAGCGGAGGTCTGCGGAGGCGAGATCGCTGCGCATCCGCGTCGGCGCAGCCCAGTTACCGAAGAACCCGGTGCGCACCGGACCGATCGAACCACCGAGCGTCGCATTGGCCTCGAACCGCGGTCGCCCGCCATTGCCGTTGATCGACTGACCGTCGAGCAGATCCAGTGTCGGCTGTCCCGGCGCGAGGACCAGCGTGTCGTCGAGCCGCATCGTGCCGAAAACGAAGGAGTATAGCGTCGGTCGGCGTTTGGGCGGTGGCGGTGGAGGCGCATCCGAAGCCGCACCCGTCTGCTTTACGGGCGGCTTGGGCGCCGGTCCGATCGGGGTCCAGAGCGACAATCGTCCTTCCAGCTTGCGCTCACGCTCTCCGCCGAGATTGATCGTCCGCAGATCGACGGAGGTCAGACGCCCCGCGCCGTCGCGCACGTAGCGGGTGGGGAATGCTGCCTGTAGCGCCGGCGTGACGCCGCCGGGCGCGGCATATTGATCATCCGTGCGCGTTTCGATGTAGTTCACGAAGATACGAAACTCCTTGTCCCGGATCGGGTGGAGCGACACGCCGGCAGTGGTAACCCTACGCCGTTCCGGCGCGAGATCGGGGTTTCCACCGGTCACCAGCCGGACGAGCGAACTGGTGCCGGTCACGAAATCGAACACCGAGAAATTGGAGAGGATCGCCGCTGGATCCGTCAGTTGCGCAATGGACGGCGCCGCTTGCGATCGGGTGATCGAAGCGTTGAACTCGATGGCGGACGCCGGTGACCATGTCAGCCCGACATTGCTGCTGACGATGTTCCGATAGGCGGTGACCGACGACAGGCCGACCTGTCCGTTCGCCGACAGCGTACCCACAGCACCCAGGACCCCGCGCTCTTTCGAGGTGATCGGCAGGCTCACCGCCACGGTCGCACTCCGCGCCGTTCGACGGAGCGCCGGAGATGCGGTTGCCGCGTCATTCTGCTCACGATCGGCCGAGGTGCGGGTGTAATCGGCGGTGAGCGTCATCATCGCCGGCCCCGCCGGGAGCTTGACGACAGGCCCGCTCGCGGTTGCATTGCCGACCGACGTGCGCGCCACAGTCCGGTTGTTGGTGATCAGTCGCCCTGCCGTCTCAGCGGGCGACAGCGTCCGGAACGGATCGCCTCCGGCATCGATCGCAGCCTGGAATGCGGTGGTGGAAATCCCCTGATCGCTGGACGTCAGCGATCGTGCTCGATCATATCCGGCGGTCGCGCTCCATTGCCACGATGCCACCGTACCGTTCAGCACGGCACCGGCATGCAGGTTCAAGCTGTCGGAGTGCGGCCGCAATGACCCCGCTTCGGGCACGTATCGGTAGAGAAGAACGTCATTGCCGAACGGCACGAAAGGATTGCTCGCAGGCAGGCGCAACGTGACCGCCGGCAGCCCGGCGATGCTGCTGCGCCGCTGCGCCTGCATCGCAAGGTTGACCGATGCCTGAATAGCCTTGCCGATCGGAAACGCGCGACTGGCATCGACCTTCAGCGCGTCACTGCCCTCCGATGCGCCATATGGCGAGAGGTCGGTGACCCGTGCCACGCCGGCCGCATAATTGGCGAGGACAGCGCGTCCAAAAGGATCGCCTGGCACCGCGGCCGTCCCGATCGCGCGTCCCGCAAGCGCATCCAGGGCGGGCGACAGGGTCGCGCCGCCGACGCCGGACACGTTGCCGGTGAGATCGAACAGATTGCTGCTGTCCGGGGTGACGAGCCGCCGTGTCCCGCTGATGGAATTCTGGCGGTCGTAATTCACGTTGACCGACGTGCGCCGGCTTTCATCGATGCGCGTCGATCCGAGTGCCAGCGACACCGATCCGCCGCCACCTTCGGTCGTGGTCCCCACGGCTTCGGTCACCTCTGCGGCCCGGAAATGCTTTTTGGTGATGAAGTTGACGACGCGCACATTGGGGGGGAACCCAAATCGGGTCGCCTCCTGCTCGGGCAGGATCTCGGTTCGCTCCATCGCCTCCGAAGGCAATGTATATATCTCCGACGGCGCCACCCTCCGGCCGTTGAGCAGGAATACCGGGTTCAATCCGCCCGACGATGTCGTAAGCGGCTTGATCAACTTCAGCAGCGCCTCGATGCTGGTCGCACCGGTTGCCTTGATCGCATCGGCATCGAGTATCCCGACAGGATCGACATCGCCGATGACGGAACCCGGCAGGCGCTTACCGGTGACGACGATCTCATCACCTTTCGCCGGCTTCTCCACCTCTTGTGCAGCCAGCGTTATCGAACTGCTCGACCATGCAACGCATATGGCAGCACCCGCCAAAATCCGCCGTTTCGACAAACTGACAAAAGCCATCACTTACCCCGGCGTTACGCAAACTATCACTCCATCAACATAATGCGCCATCGTATAATATCATACGAATTTAACACTGTTGTTTTCCGCTACTTGATTACGGAAGCCGAGCGGAGCCATGCGGCCATCAAAGCCCTTCGACCGGTTTGGCCGCGACCCTCCGTCCGTCACCAGGTGGTTCGGGTTGCCACGGCGCAGCCGGAAAGCTAGCCGCAACAGCACAAATGCACCGCGCAGGAGTTTGAAATGCCCGCTATCCTCGACCGCCGCCAGATCCTCAGCGGCGGGGCGACCATCGCCGGGCTGACGCTGGGCGCGCCGGTGCTGGCGCAGAGCGATCGCGTCGAAAGCATGATCGCGAAGATGTCGCCGCAGGAAAAGGCGGGGCAGTTGTCATGCTTCTCGGATCAGATCCGTCCGATCGGCGTGCCGTTCAATCCCGGCCTCGCCAGCGGCGGCGCCAGCGAACAGCTCGCACGGATCAGGACCGGCGCGATCGGGATGCTGTTCAACGGCGTCGGTTACGCGGGCGCGAAGGCGGCGCAGGATGCGGCGATGCAGACCCGGCTCAGGATCCCGCTGATCTTCGCCGGCGACGTGATCCATGGCCTGCGTACCGCCTATCCGCTGCCGATCGCCGAGGCGTGCGCCTTCGATCCCGACCTCGCGATGCGGACCGCGCGGGCCGCGGCGCTGGAGAGCACCGCGCTGGGCATCCACTGGACCTTCGCGCCGATGGTCGACGTCGCGCGCGACCAGCGGTGGGGGCGCGTCGCCGAGGGGTCGGGCGAGGACCCGTATCTCGGCACCGCACTGGGCGTGGCGCGGGTTCGCGGCTTCCAGGGCGACGACCTGAAGGACGCGACGCGCGTCGCCGCCTGCGCCAAGCATTTCGCCGCTTATGGCGCCGTGTCGGGGGGCATGGAGTATAATTTCACCGAGATCAGCCCGGCGACGCTGCACGAGGTGCATCTGGCGCCGTTCAAGGCAGCGGTGGATGCGGGCGTCGCGACGCTGATGAGCGCCTTCAACGACATCGACGGGGTGCCGGCGTCAGGCAATCGCTGGCTGATGACCGACCTGTTGCGCGGCGAATGGCGGTTCGGCGGGATGGTAGTCGGCGACTATACCGCCGACGAGGAACTGATCGCCCACGGCTATGCCAGGGACGGTCGGGATGCCGCCAAGAAGGCGTTCATGGCGGGCATGGACATGGCCATGCAATCCAACCTGTTCAATCTCTGGCTGCCCGACCTGGTCGAGAAGGGCGAGGTGCCGGTCGCTCGCCTGGATGAGGGTGTTCGCCGGGTGCTGCACCTGAAGGAGCGGATCGGCCTGTTCGACAATCCCTATCGCTCGATCAGCGCCAGGGCGGAACGGACCAGCGTCTCGACTCCCGCGATGTTGAAGCTGAGCCGTGAGGCGGGCGCGCGCTCGATCGTGCTGCTGAAGAACGAAGGCGGCGTGCTGCCGCTGGCGAAGGGCGCGAAGATCGCGCTGGTCGGCCCCTTTGCCGAGGATGTCGACAACGTCGTCGGCACCTGGGCGTTCATGGCGGACAAGGCGCTCAACGTCTCGGTCGCCGCCGGATTGCGCGCGCGCAAGGCGGACGTGACGGTCGCGAAGGGATCGGACGTCGAGGCCGCGATGCCCGGTGGCATCGAAGCGGCGGTGGCGGCGGCGCGCAACGCGGACGTGGTGCTGCTCGCGGTGGGCGAGACGCAGCTGATGTCGGGCGAGGCGCAGGCGCGGGTGGAGATCACCGTGCCGCCCGCGCAGATGGCGCTCGCCGAAGCGGTCGCCGCCACCGGCAAGCCCGTCGTCGTGCTGCTGCGCCACGGCCGGGCGCTGGCGCTCGAGGGTGCCGTCAAGGCCGCGCCGGCCATCCTCGCCACCTGGTTCCTGGGGTCGCAAAGCGGCCATGCGATCGCCGACGTGCTGTTCGGCGACGTCAATCCGTCCGCCAAGCTGTCGGCGAGCTTCCCGGTGTTCAGCGGCCAGGAGCCGTATTTCTACAACCACAAATCGACCGGCCGGCCGCAGCCGGAAGGGCCGCTGTCCGAATATAAGGCGCGCTATCGCGAAGGGCGGAACGAGGCTTTGTACCCGTTCGGCCACGGCCTGAGCTATACCAGCTTCACGGTGTCGGACGTCGTCGTGCCCGCGCAGATGACGGACCGGATCACCGTGACGGCAAATGTCACCAACACCGGCAGCCGCGCGGGTGACGAGGTCGTGCAGCTCTACGTCCACGACGTCGTCGCGAGCCACACGCGGCCGGTCCGCGAACTGAAGGGCTTTCAGCGCGTCAGCCTTGCGCCCGGTCAGGCGAAGCCGGTGCGGTTCACGCTGGCGCGCGACGACCTGCGCTTCTGGATGGACGACAAGTGGGTGGTGGAGCCCGGCACCTTCCATGTCTGGGTCGCGACCAGTTCGATCGGCGGCGATCGACAGGCGTTCGAACTGGCCTGACGCGCCCTCGCCCGCGGGCGCTAGTCGATCCGCACGATCCGCGTGCCGAGCCGTTCGGCCTCGTCCGGATCGTGCGTGACCATCAGGATCGGCAGCCCCGCCGCGTCGCGGACGCGCAGGATGGCGTCCATGATCTCGCCGCGCCGAGCGCGATCCAGCGAGGACAGCGGCTCGTCGAGCAGCAGGAAGGCGGGATCGCGCAGCAACGCCCGGCCGATCGCGACCCGGCGCGCTTCGCCACCCGACAGCGTTCGCGGCCAGCGATCGAGCAGATGGCCGATGCCGAGCATCGCGACGGCCGCAGCCAGTCCGCTGTCGTCGGCCGCCCCGTACAGCAGGTTCGCGCGGACCCGGCGGTGCGGGAACAGCCGCGGCTCCTGAAAGACATAGCCGGCGCGGCGTCGCTCCGGTGCCAAATCGATCCCGGCATCCGTATCGAACAGTACGCGCCCGGCCACCGCGATCCGTCCGCGGTCGGGCCGCAGCAGCCCGGCGACCATGTTGAGGACGCTCGTCTTGCCGATGCCCGAGGGGCCGAACAGCACCGTCAGCCCGTCGCCCGCCGTCAGGTCGAGCGCGATCGACGCCTCGCCCAGTTGCTTGTCGACGCGGATCTCAAAGGACATGCAGCCCCCGCCTCACCCGCCGCGTCAGCATCTCCGATGCGACCAGCGCGACCAGGCTGAGCGCGACGGACATCGCCGACAGCCGCCACACCGTCGCCTCCGCCCCCGGCTGTTGCAGCGCCGAATAGATGGCGAGCGGCAGGGTCTGCGTCTGCCCCGGCACGTTCGACACGAAGGTGATCGTGGCGCCGAATTCGCCGATCGAGCGCGCGAAGCCGAGCACCGCGCCCGCCAGCACGCCGGGCAGGCTGAGCGGCAGGGTCAGGCTCCAGAAGACGCGACCCGGCCCCGCCCCCAGCGTCCGCGCGGCGCTCTCCAGCCGCCGGTCGACCGCCTCGATCGACAGGCGCATCGCCCGGACCATCAGCGGCAGCGCCATGATCCCGGCCGCGATCGCCGCCCCGGTCCAGCGGAACAGCACGCTGATGCCGAACCAGCGCTCCAGCACCCCGCCGATCGGGCCGTTCGGGCCGAACGCCAGCAACAGCGCCCAGCCGGTCACCACCGGCGGCACGACCAACGGCAGGTGGACGATCGCGTCGAGCAGCAGCTTGCCCGGGAAATGCGCGCGCGCCAGCACCCAGGCGAGCGCGAACGCCAGCGGCAGCATGGCCGCCAGCGCCACGCCGCCGACCTTCAGCGACAGCGCGACGATCGTCCATTCCTCCGCCGACAGCATCAGCGGGCGGTGAATCCGTAGCGCACGAAGATCGCCTTGCCGGGCGCGCTGATCAGGAAGCGGCGGAACGCCTCGGCCTCCGGATTGCGCGATGTCGCGAGGCGCGCGACCGGATAGGTGATCGCCGGATGGCTCGCCGCCGGGAAGACTCCGGCGATCCGCACCGTCTGCGACGCCTTGGCATCCGTCGCATAGACGATGCCGAGCGGCGCGGCGCCGCGTTCCACCAGCGTCAACGCCGCGCGCACGCTATCGCCGCGCACGACCTTGGGCGCGACGGCCTGCCACACGCCCAGCGCGCGCAACGCCGCCTCGGCGTATCGGCCGGCGGGCACCGGCGAGTCCGCCATCGCCAGCGGTCCGGCGGTCAGCACTTTGGCGAGCGCCGCCGGCGGGCGCACCGGGATCGTCACCGGATTGTCCTTCGCAGCGATCACCACCAGCCGGTTGCCGAGGAAGGTGACGCGGCTCGCCGGCACGATCAGCCGTTTCGCTGCCAGCGCGTCCATCCATTCCTGGTCCGCCGAGACGAACAGGTCGGCATCGCCCCCCGCCTCCACCTGCCGCGCCAGTGCCGAGGAGGCGGCGAACGAGATCACAGGTCTTGGGTGCCCCGCTTTGGCCCAGGCGGCGGCAGCGGCGTTCATCGATTCCTGCAGGCTTGCCGCCGCGAGCACCAGCGGCGGCCGGACCTGCGCGACCGTCGGCGCGGCCACCAGCAACGATGCGGCGAGAAGCAGGGAGCGGATCATGACGGCACCTCGATCATCAAGCGATAAGTCAGCCGTATACAAGGCCCGACCGCCTTTGCGACCGACGATCGCGCTCGCAGTCTATCGATCCGGTTTTTGCAGGCGCAACCGATAGGTCGTTTCGAGGTAATCCAGCCGGCGCCGCGTCTCGTCGTCGACGCAGGCCAGATAGGCGGGGCCGCCGCCGCTGCCGCCCTGCCACAAGCGACGTTCCGCGCCGCAGCTTGCATCGCGAAAGGCGATCCATCGCCGCTGGGCCTGTTGCAGCGCGCGGCGATCCGGCTCGTGCAGCACGCGCAGGATCCGGGCATAGCTGTGGTTCAGCGCGGCATCGGCCGCTCTGCCGGAGGCGGCGAAGCATTGCGAGATCGCCAATGTGTTGCCCTCCTGCCAGCACGCTGCCTTGGAAGACGCGGTGGTGGCAGCTTGCAGCCGTCCTCCGCTGCACAGCAGCACTGAGGCGGCGACCGCGAGCCACAGAGGACCGACCGTCACGACGCGCTGACCCGCCCGGTCCGCTGGAGCTTGCCCCAGCCGACCATGGGCCCGCGCAGCGCCTGTGCGATCGCCTTCAGCACGACATAATACATGACCTGGCGATAGCCGATCCGCTGCGGGATCAGCAACCAGAGCAGGCGCCAGCGCTCGCGCCGTTCCAGCGCGAAGGCGATCGTCGCGGCGAGCAGGTCGATCGCGGTGAAGACGATCCAGAACGTCAGCATCGTGTAGACGTCGTGGCTGGTCTGCGCCCAGCCATGCGCCTGTACGTCGAGATAGGTGACGACGAAGCTGACCAGCAGCGCAAGGTCGATGATCGGGCTGATCGCCGCCAGCAGGATCTGGAACACGATCGCCTGCGGCAGGCCGACCCAGCCGAGCCCGCGCGGCTGCGAACGACCGATCGCGGAACGATGCTTCCACAGGCATTGCAGCGTGCCGAATGCCCAGCGGAACCGCTGCTTGGCGAGCGCGCGGATCGTTTCGGGCGCCTCGGTCCAGGCGACGGCATATTGATCATATTGCACCCGCCAGCCGGCGCGCTGGATCGCGATCGTCAGGTCCTGATCCTCCGCCAGCGTATCGTGCGGATAGCCGCCGACGCCGCGGATCGCGGCGAGCCGCCACGCGCCCACGGCGCCGGGCACGACGGTGATCGCGTTCAGCCGGGCGAAGGCGCGCCGTTCCAGGTTCTGCGCCGTGATATATTCCAGCGCCTGCCACTTGGTGATCAGGTTGACGCGATTGCCGACCTTCGCATTGCCCGCGACCGCACCCAGCTTCGGATCGTCGAACCAGCGCGCCAGCCGCGCGATGGTCGTCGGCTCGAATTGCGTGTCCGCATCCAGCGCGATGACGATCTCGCCCCGCGCCTGTTCCATGCCGCGGTTGAGCGCCCGCGCCTTGCCGCCGTTCTCCAGCGTCAGCAGCCGCACGCGGGGATCGTCGGCAAAGGCCTCTGCGACGACGGCGGAGGTCGCGTCCTTCGACCCGTCGTCGATGACGATCACCTCGATCGACACGTCGGTCGACGCGAGCACGCCCCGCACCGCGCGCACGATGACCCGCTCTTCGTTATAGGCGGGGATCATCACCGTGACGAATCGGTCGGGGTCGATCGCCGGGAATACCGTCCGCCCCTCCCGCCGCGCCTGGATCAGCGCCAGCGCCGACAGGGCGAGCGCCCGCAGGATGCCGACGGTGATAGCGATGCCGAACAGCCAGCGCAGGCCGACCACCAGTCCGCCGAGCGCGCTGAACAGCGCCAGATCGATCCGCGCCGCCAACTGGTCGCTGGCGGAGATCGGCGGCATGGCCGCATTGCGCGAGATGCCGGCGAGCGTCGAGACGGGCACGAACGAATAGCCGAGCGCCCGCAGCCGGTCGATGATCATCGGCAGCGCCGCGACCGTCTGCGCACGATTGCCGCCGGCATCGTGCAGCAGAACGATGTTGCGGCTGCAATCGGCATTGGAATCGGTGTTGCAATTGGCGGGGGCGCTGGTGACCCGTGCGATCGTTTCGTCGATGATCGCCTGCACGCCGGGGCGCTTCCAGTCGCCCGGATCGACGTGCAGCCCGACCGAGACGTAACCGCGCTCCTGGGCCTGCAAAGCGGGGATGATTTCGTCGGCGGTCGTCGGCTCGGCATCGCCGAAATAGGGCGCGCGGAACAGCCGGAGCGATCGGCCGGTGAACGCCTGGAACAGGCGCTGGTTGGCGTTCAGTTCGAAATACACCTGCCCCGCCGATGCGGTCGCGAGGTTGGGATGGGTATAGGTATGGCTGCCGACCTCATGCCCCTCCGCCACCATGCGCTGGAGCAGCGAACGCTGGGTCAGCGCATTCTCGCCGACGATGAAGAAGGTGCCGGGGACGTGTTCGCGCTTCAACACGTCGAGCACCTGCGGCGTCCAGGTCGGATCGGGACCGTCGTCGAACGTCAGCGCGATCTGTCTGGCGCGATAGCCGGTGCGATCGACCTCGTAGGGCGAGGGCAAGCGGTCGAACCGCACGTCGCCGATATAGCCGCCCGGCGCCGCCGTCGCGACGCGCACGCCGGCAACCGGCGTGGCGCCGATCTTCAGGATTTCGCCGGCGCCTTCGATGTCGGTTTCGTTACCCTGCGGGATCGCGTCGATCGCGCCGATCGGGGGCAGGCTGCGGTGATCGCGGCCGAACAGCGCCCAGACCCCCGGATCCTCGGAACCCAGCCGCCAGAGCGCGACGCTGCCGACACCCGCGCGGTGCAGGAAGTTCATCTGGTTGTAGACCGATGCCGCATCGAGCAGCCAGACGACGTGACGCGTATCGCCATCTCTATAGGCGAAGCTGCTGTTGCCGCTGGCCCGGTCGAAGCTCGGCGTGGTGTCGCTGTCGCGGGCGTGCTGCCATGCCTCTTCGACGGCCAGCGGATCGCCGCCGCCATCGTGCCAGTCATAGGCGTAGGACCCGACCGCAACCACCAGCTTCGCCGCCGGAATACCGCGCGCGGCGCTTGCGACCTGTTCGGCGAACCAGCGCTGCGACGCGATAGGTCCCGCCGGGCCAGACGTTTCATGCTCGTCATAGGCCATCAGGAACACCTTGTCGGTGACCCGGGCATAAGCGGGGAGGTTCCAGTCGGGGTTGCCCACCGGCGCGGCGATCGACACGGTCCAGCCGCGCGGCGCGAACCGCCGCTGCGCCTCGGCGAGGAACGTCCGGTAGGCGCCTTGCGCGGACGGCGGCAGTTCCTCGAAATCGAAGAACGCACCGCCGGCGTGATTCACGGCTAGCCATGGCACCAGCCGGTCGAGGAACGCGGTCCGCGCCTTCTGGTCGGACAGCAATGCGGCAGTGCCCGCCCCGTCCCATACGCCGCCGACGGCGTTCTGGATCATCGGGATTACGACCGGACGATGCACCGCCTTGTTGAGGATGGCGCGGCCGGCGGTGTCGCGGAACACGGTGATGTGATGATCGGCACCCGTCACCGACACCCAGCCCGGAATCACCCAGTCGAGCTGTTCGACATGCCGTTCCAGGCTGGCGGCGCTGGAGGGGTCCCACGGCGTGTGGAAGGCGATGGCGAGCGACGGATTACCGGAGGCGGTCGCCTTGCCCGCGCCGGTGCCGAACAGGCGCCCCGCGTAATAGTCGATGCTGCGCTTCGCCCGCCGGATCACCCCATGCGGGGCGGCAAGGCGATGGAGCACGGGATGCTCCGCCTCCACGGGCAGCAGCGGCGCGGCGGGGACGGCGCCGATCGAGACCGCGAACACGGCGACCGACAGGATCAGCAGCAGGATGAACGCGACGATACCGAGCGTGAAACGCCGTTTGCGCCGTCCGCTGGCGTCGAAGAAGACAGGATGCTGAGACATTGGCGACACTCCGGCTGCCGCCATGCCCCGCCACCTATGGCGCGATCAAGACAGGGACATGACAAACACGTCATACCGGGCCATGACCATCACGCGCGGCCTACACCAGCAGGATCGTACTGCCGCGCGTCGTCCCCGCCTCCAGCGCCCGATGCGCGTCGGCGGCATCCTCCAACGCGAAGGTCTGGCCGATCTCGGGCCGGATCGCACCCCGGCGCAGCATCGCGAACACCCGCTCGACCCCGGCAAGCCGCTCCTCCGGCGTGACGTAATAGTCGAACAGCGTCGGCCGGGTGACGAACAGCGATCCCTTCGCGGCAAGAATGCCGAGGTTCACGCCGGTGACCGGGCCGCCGGCATTGCCATAGCTGACGATCAGCCCCCGTCGCGCGACGCTGGCCAGCGTCGTGTCCCACGTCGCCTTGCCGACCCCGTCGAACACGGTCGCCGCGCCCGCGCCGCCCGTGATCGCGCGCACCCGCGCCGCGACGTCGTCCTCGCGGTGGATGATGACGTGATCGGCGCCCGCATCCAGCGCGTGGCCGACCTTGTCCGCGCTGCCGACGGTGCCGATCACGGTCGCGCCGATCGCCTTCAGCCAGCCGACCAGCAATTGCCCGACGCCGCCCGCCGCCGCCCAGACCAGCACGGTGTCGCCGGCCTGTACGCGGGCGCAGCGTTCGACCAGCGCCTCCGTCGTGCACCCCTTCAGCAGCAGGGCGGCGGCGCTGCGATCGTCGATGTCGTCGGGCAGGTGCAGCAGCTGTGCCGCGGCGATGTTGCGTGCCGTGGCATAGGCGCCCCGCGCCGGCCCGAACGTACCGACCCGATCGCCGACCGCAAAGCCGGTGACGTCGTCGCCCACCGCCTCGACCACCCCCGCCGCCTCGCTGCCGAGGCCGCTCGGCAGGTCGACCGGGTAGACGCCGCTGCGATGATAGGTGTCGATGAAGTTCAGTCCCACCGCATGATGCCGCATCCGCACCTCGCCGGGCGCGGGCGGCGGCAGGTCGATGTCGATCCACTCGATCACCTCCGGCCCGCCGGTGCGGGTGATCTGCGCGGCCCGCTCCCCGCTCATTGCGGCGGCTGCCCGTTCGAGGCCGACAGGCCGCCGTCGACCGGCAGGTTCACGCCGGTGACGAAGCGCGCATCGTCGCTCGCCAGGAACGCCATCACCGCCGCGATATCGTCCGGCCGGGCGATCCGCCCGAGCGGCATCCGCTCCATGAACTTCGCCATCAGCGCCTCATCCTCCTGCATGTCCTTGGTCATGTTGCTGTCGGTCAGGCTGGGGTTGACCGCATTGACCCGCACGCCCTGCTTGCCCGCATCCATCGCCATCGCGCGGACCATGTTGGTCACTGCGCCCTTCGACGTATTGTACGCGAACATGTCCCAGTCGCCACCCAGTCCGGACACGGACGACGTCATGACGATCGAGCCTTTGGTCTTCACCAGCTCCGGCATCGCCGCCTTGGCGAAGTGGAAATAACCGCCGACGTTGACCGCCAGGATCTGCATGAAATCCTGTTCGCTGGTCGTCGTGACGTCGCCGCCGGTGGCGATCCCGGCATTGTTGACGAGGACGTCGACGCCGCCGAACCGGTCGACCGCGGCTCGCACCGCCGCCTCGGCCGTCGCCTTGTCGGCGACGTCTCCGCCGATCGCCACCAGTCGGTCCTGCGGCAGGGCGACGAGCGCCTCGCGCACCTTAGCCTCGTCCCGCCCGACCGCGACGATGTTCGCGCCCTCTTCGGCGAATCGTTCCGCGGCCCCCTTGCCGATGCCCGATGACGCGCCGGTGACGATGACGGTCTTTCCCGTGAAGCGGGCCATGATGTGTTCCTTGTCCGATGGGGAGTCGGCGGTTCGAACGGCCGACACGCGTTTCGGGTTGCAACCCATTCGCCGCCGTCGCACACCTTCGGCCAAACGAAAGCATGGAGAGCGACGCGATGAACAGCCGGCAATTCTATATCGATGGCGCCTGGATCGACAGCGACGGCGGCCGTGTGCATCAGGTGATCGACCCCTCCACCGAACAGCCCGTGACCGAGATCACGCTCGGTACGCAGGCGGATGTCGACAAGGCGGTCGCGGCGGCCCGTACCGCCTTCGAGACGTTTTCTCGCACCACGCCGGAGGAGCGCGCCGACCTGCTCGATCGCGTGATCGAGGTCTACAAGAGCCGCATCCCCGACCTCGCCAAGGCGGTCAGCCAGGAAATGGGCGCACCGATCGGTTTCGCACAGGCCGCGCAGGCACCTGCCGGGCTCGGCTATATCATGGGCACCGCCAAGGCGTTGCGCGAGTTCACCTTTTCGGAACAGGTCGGCAAGGCGCGGGTGGTGCACGAACCGGTCGGCGTCGTGGCGATGATCACGCCGTGGAACTGGCCGCTCAACCAGATCTGCGCGAAGGTCGCGCCCGCGCTGGCGGGCGGCAACACGATGATCCTGAAGCCGTCCGAGGAAGCGCCGAGCTGCGCGATGATCCTTGCCGAGATCCTGCACGAGGCCGGCGTGCCCGCGGGCGTCTTCAACCTCGTCAACGGTGACGGCCCGACCGTCGGCGCGGCGCTGTCGAGCCACCGCGACGTGGATATGGTGAGCTTCACCGGATCGACCCGCGCCGGCATCGCAGTGGCGCAGGCCGCCGCCGCAACCGTCAAGCGCGTCCATCAGGAACTGGGCGGCAAAGCCCCCAATCTCGTGCTGGAAGGCGCCGACCTCGCGCAGGTGCTGCCGCCGACGTTGCAGGGCGTGCTCGCCAATTCGGGACAAAGCTGCATCGCGCCGACCCGGCTGCTGGTCCACGACAGCCAGATCGACGATGCCAAGCAGGTCGCCAAGGCGATCTTCGAAGCGACGCCGGTCGGGGATCCCGCCGAGATGGGCGCGCATATCGGCCCGGTCGTCAACAAGGCGCAGTTCGACAAGATCCAGGCGCTGATCCAGTCGGCGATCGACGAAGGCGCGACGCTGGTCACCGGCGGCACCGGCCGGCCGGACGGCCGCAATTCGGGCTATTACATCCGTCCGACCGTCTTCGCCGACGTGACGCCCGAGATGCGGATCGCCCGCGAGGAAACCTTCGGCCCGGTCGCGACGATCACGCGCTACGGCGACCAGGAAGAGGCGATCCGACTGGCGAACGCCACCGAATACGGGTTGTCCGCCGCGATCTCGGGCGATCCGGCCAAGGCTGCCGAGGTCGCCCCCCGGTTGCGCGCCGGACTGGTGACGATCAACGCGTGGAGCGGCACGATCGGCACGCCGTTCGGCGGCTACAAGCAGTCGGGCAACGGCCGCGAAGGCGGCAAATACGGCATCGCCGACTTCATGGAGCTGAAGACGATCGTCGGCGAACCCGCCTGATCGCGGCCCAAGGCCCCTTCCTTTCCGGGAAGGGGCCGGGCTGGCAAAGCCTCTCGTACCGAAGGACTATCGCGGCACGCCGAAACAAATGGTGTGCATCGCGCCCTTGCCGTTGCTGCGCGCGCGCACCGTCACCTCGTCGACGGTGAAGCCGCCTTCGCGCAATCGACGGGCGAAGGCGGCGTCCTTCGCCGCCGACCACACCGCCAGCACGCCGCCCGGCCGCAGCGCCGCCCGCGCCGCGGCGAGCCCACGCGCATTGTACAGGCGGTCGTTTTCCGCACGCACCAGCCCGTCCGGCCCGTTATCGACGTCGAGCAGGATCGCATCGTACAGCCCTCGCCCGTCGCCGATCACAGCGGCGACATCGGCGAAGGCGACCGTGACGCGCGGATCGTCGAGGCAACCCGCGGTCAGCTCCGCCATCGGACCTCGGGCCCAGGCGACGATGTTCGGCACCAGTTCCGCCACCGTCACCCGCGCCTGCGGGCCAAGGGCGGCAAGCGCGGCGCGCAGGGTGAAGCCCATGCCATAGCCGCCGACCAGCAGGTGCGGCGCCGCGCGGCCGCCCAGCCGCTCGATCGTCATCGTCGCCAGCGCTTCCTCCGAACCGCTCATCCGACTGTTCATCAATTCGTTGCGGTCGAGCACGATCATGAAATCGGCGCCCCGGCGGAACAGCCGCAGCGGCTCGCCGCCCGGCACTTCGGCGGTCCCCAACAATTCGCGCGGCGTCATCGCAGCGTCACTCCTTCACGGTAAGGCCTGCCCGTACAGCCGCCGTCGGCCGAAGGCGAGCCACGCCGCTTCGTCGTTGCCGTGGCACGTTTTTGGCAAATGCGGCGTTTTGTTCTAATGGGCTGGCCGGAGCCGGCCCGCACATGCGCGAGTCACTCGCCCGAAGCGACAGGATCATCACTACCCACATGCCAGCCTACAAGCCCCAGACATTCCAGGAGCGCGCCGCTCTTTCCGCCAAGTCCAAGCAGGCGGCGCTCGACAAATTGCGTGCGAAGCCGCCGCTCGACCCGGCGATCGTAGCCGAACGGGTCGCCGCCGCCGAAGCCAAGGAAGCCGCCGCCGCGCAGGCCCGAGCCGAAAAGCAGGCTGCGCGCGAACAGGCGATCGCCGACAAGAAGGCTGCCGCCGAAGCCGCTGCACAGGCGGCCGCGGAAGCTGCCGCCAAGGCCAAGCCGCAGCTCCCGACCGAGGCGGAGATGAAGGCCGCCCGCGACGCGCGCTACGCCGCCCGCAAGCAGCGCGTCGGCAAGAAATAAGCTGGCGTCCGGGGCGGACGATCGTTCGCCCCCGGTGCCGGCCGGCGTTTGTCGCACGCGGTTGCGGCGGCGTGCCGGCACCTCCCTTCCGTTCCCGTTCGCCCTCATCCTGTGTCCCCGAGGGAGCACATAGCGGGCGGCTGGGACGTCGCACGCCGGTGCGCTGCGGCTGCGACCGCCGCCGTGCTCAATAATCCTTCGACACCCGCACGTTGGCGCTTTGCCGCCCCAGCGTCGAGATGCTCGACAGCAGCGACAGCCAGCGCGTCACCTGGAACTCCACCTGCGTCGCGGAATAGCCCTGCCCGTCGGTGACGATCTCGGCATACAGGCGCCGCGTCACGTATTTGCCGGCCGCGATCGAGGTGCCCTGCCCGGTCTGCGGGTCGGCGGGCAGGATCCGCAACCGGTCGAGCCCCGCCGCCCGCCGCACGGCGTTGATCGGGTTCAGCCCGTTGCCACCGCTCTGCAACGCCGCCACCGCCGCGGCGAGCTGCAACGCCTCGGGCGCCGACAGCTTGGTGATCGACGTGCCGAACAGCAGGCGCGACAGCAGTTCGTCCTGCGGCAGCGCGGGCACGCTCGAAAAGCCGATTTCCGGCTTCAGCGCGTTGCCGGTCACCCGGATCGACGCACTGATCCCCGTCGAATCGGCATTCGCCTCGATATCCAGCGCCGGATTGGCCGGCACCTCGCCGGCGAAGCGGATCACGCCGCGCGCCAGTTCGAACTTGCGCCCGGCAAATTCGTAGTCGCCGCGGATCAGCGTCGCCTGGCCGGTGATCGCGGGATTGCCCGGCTGGCCGGCGATACCCAGGTCGGCGGACCATTCGCTCGACAGGCCAAGGCCGCTGACGATCACCTTGTCGGCGGCATGCGCCTTGATCGCGAGCGTCCAGGGGGCGGCGGGCGCCTCGTCCTCCTCGCCGCCGTCGGGCAGGTTGATCTCGCGGATGTTGAGCCGCGGCACTGCGGTCGCCGCACTGGCCTGTCCCAGCCGGTAACGGCTGCGGTTGAGCACGACGTCGCCGGTGATCGTGCCGCCCGCGCCGTCTGAGGCGAAGGCCAGCGGCCCGGTGACCGTCGCGCCGATGTCGTCGCGGTTGATCATCACCGCCCGGTCGGCCTGAAGCTTCAGGTCGATGCCGATACCGTGCGCCGCGGCGAAATCGAAGCCGCCGCTGCCGGTCACCCGTCCGCCCTTGCCCGCGTCCGCGGCGAAGCGATCGATCTGCAACCGCGATCCGCCGAAGCGTCCCGTCGCCTGCACGTTGGTCAGCACCGTTCCTGTATTGGCGCTCTCGATCCGCGCGCCATTGGCCTGCAGCACGCCGCGGATCACCGGCGCGCCGACCCGCCCGCCGACGTCCGCCCCGATCGCCACCGGCCCGGACAGGTCGAACAGCTCGACCCCGGTCAGCCGCCACAGGGTGTCCGCCGGCCCCTGATACCGTAGCTGCGCGATCAGCGGCGCCGCCGCGATCCGGCTCGCGAGGTCGCCGGTGCCCAGCGGCTTGAGCAGCGCCTGTGCCCGGCCGATCGTCTTGCCCCCCGACGCCATGACCGCGCGCACGCCCAGCCGGTCCGCGGACAGCACGCCTGCGATGCCCATGTCGATCGGCCGCGACGACAGCACCAGTCCCGCGCGGCTCAACCCGCGGATCGTCAGGTTCGCCTTGCCGGTCGGGGCCGCTCGGGAGGCGACGGCATAGGCGAAGGTGCCCGAGGCACTGCCGCCGAGGCCGAGGTGCGGAAAGCCGATGTCGAGGATCGCGAGCGGCATCCGCGTCAGCGACGCGTCGATCGCCATGCCGTCCGGACCGAGGCGCCCACCCACCTGCGCCTCGCCGCCCGCGAAGCTCAGCCGCGTCGGCGCGATCCGCCACCCCTTGCCCTCGCGCGTGATCTCGGCCGGGGTGAGCAGCCGCAGCGGCCGCCGGTCGAGCGTACCCTGCGCCGCAACCGAATAATGATCGGGCGCGATCCGCGTCACGGTCTGGATTGAAAAGGCCCGTCCCCGCGACCCGGCGATCGATGCACGCAGCTCGCCCGTCCCGTTGCGCAGCCGCACGTTGCCGGCGAATTGCGCGAGGCTGAGCTGCCCCTGCCGCAGCCCCTGCCCGTTTGCGGTCGCGTCGATCACCGTGCCGGCGGGATCGAGCAGCATCACTGCGTCGAGGTGACCGCGGCGCAGGATCGCGCCGCTGAGCCGCGCATTCGCCGCATCCAGATGCATCTCGATCCGCTGGACCGTATCGACCGGCCGCAGCAGCAGCTCGCCTGACAGGCCGCCACCCGCAACGCCCAGCCGCCCGGTGAAGCCGCCCGTGACGATCGCCAGCCGTCCGGCCAGCGTCGTGCCGCTCACCGCCAGCCGGTCGACGGCCAGGATGTCGTCCACGCCCGGCGGCAGCAGCAGGATCGATCCGGCCAGCGTGAACGGTCCCAGCCGCGACCCACCCTCGGCCCGATAGGCGAAGCCGGTCGGCGTCGGATCGAGGTGCGCGCGCACCTGACGCAGGCCGAGCGCGTCATTGGGACTGGCGAAGACCAGGTCGAGCGTCGGCCGGTCGATCTTGCCGTCGAGCCGCAGCGTCACCGGGCCATAGCGGCCATGCCGCCCGGCGGCTTCGATATGGAAGGTGTCATCCCGCCGACGATAGCCGTTGCCGCGCAGCGTCAGCAGCGGCGAAGTCAGCACCATGTCGCTGAAATGGATGATCCCGTCGGGCGTCCGTTCCAGCCCGGTGACGATCCGCGGCAGGCCACCCGTCAGCCCGCGCAGGAAGCCGTTGTCGAGCCGAACCACCTGCGCGGTGCCGCGGCCGACGATCCGCGTGCCCCGCCCGCCCGCGCCGGGCACGACGCGCAGGTCGGAGCGCAGGTCGACCACCCCCAGACCCTTGATGAACAGCCGGTTGAGCGTGCCGTTCAGCCCCACCTCGTAGCGACCGGTCGCGAAATCGACCGACAGCATGATCCGCCCGGTCAGCTTGTCGGACCGCAGCCGCAGCGCGTCGCCGGTCAGCAACGACCCAGTCAGCGTCATCGGCCCGTCGAGGCTGAGGTTGCGCAGGATGCCGCCGGCGACGTTGCCGACGCCGGTGACCTGCGCCGCGGTGAACCGCACCGGCATGACGAGGCGCCGCTGGCCCAGCCGGCCGCTGCCCGCAAGCCGCACCGCATCCATGCCGGTGCGATCGATCGCGACCTGATCGGCGCGCAGGCGATAGTCGAAGCGGGCGTTGCCGAAGCCGCCGTCCAGCACCGCGCGCGCCTCGATGCCGCGGCCGCGCATCGCCGGGATCACCGCGCCCGGCCGCAGCAGGCGCGCGCGCACCCGCACGTTACGCCACGCATCGGCGGCGAGATCGATCGCCCCCGTCGCTTCGAGCGCCAGCGCCGGACTGCGCAGCGTGATCCCGCCTGCCAGCCGCCGATCGATGAAGGTGCCGTCGCCGCGCACCAGCATCCGGGGTGCGGACAGGCGCTGCATCACGCCGCCGACCAGCCCCGCCGTCACGACATTGCCCGACAGCGTATAGCGCCCCGCCTGCGCCACCAGCGCCAGATCGAGCGCGCGCGTTGCGCCGAAGCGGCCGATCGCGCGGCCCTGCCAGCGCGACCAACTGCCGTCACCGCCGACCTCCAGCGACACCGGCCGTCGCGACCCGATGGCGCGTGCCAGCACGCCGCCCGCCGCGCCCGCCGCGCGTACGTCGATGTCGAAGCGGTCGCGATCCGGCTCCGCGTCGATCCGCAGCGCGAGGCGATCCGATCCGGCGACCGTGGCGTTCAGGTGCACCAGCGCGCGGCCACCGCGGATATCGGCATCGCCGGCGATCCGCCCGCTCCGCTCCGTACCCAGCACCGGCTTCGCGAGGATCAGCCGGTCGATCGACAGCGCGGCGATGCGGATGTCGAGGTCGGGCAGCGTCGGCCCCGCCTTGATCGATTTGCGCGTGTGCGGAGCGCGGAACAGCGTCGCCTGCGGGATCGTCAGCTGGTGGATGTCGAGCCGGTTGCGCAGCCAGGCCCATGGCGTCCAGTCCAGCGTCACGGCCGGTGCCTGCACCAGCAGTCCGTCCAGGTCGTAGACGCGCACGTCCTTCAACTGCCCGCGGCCGTAGAGCGAACCGTCGATGCGCCCGATCGTGAAGCGCAGGCCGTTGGCCGTCCGGATCGCGCCGATCCGTTCCGCGACCCAGCGGTGGCCGACGTCGGTATCGACCACCGCCAGCGCCAGCGCGACGACCACCAGCAGCGCGGCGATCGACCCGCCGATCCAGCGCAACGCCCGTGTCACGACGAGCGGCTCAAAACGCCTGACCCAGCGATACGTAGACGGCGATGCGGCTGTCACCCGGCTGGGGATTGAGCGGCGTGCCGACATCGAGGCGGATCGGCCCGAAGTTCGAATAATACCGGACGCCGACACCCGCGCCATATTGCAGATCGCCGAGCTTCGGCAGCGCGCTGGTGTAGATCGTCCCGCCGTCGAGGAACGGCACGATCCCGAAACTGCCGAACGTCTTCACCCGCGCCTCGATCGAGAATTCGGCCAGGCTGCGGCCGCCGATCGGATCGTTGTTGACGTCACGCGGCCCGATCGCCTGATAGCCATAGCCCCGCACCGACGCGCCGCCGCCGGCATAGAAGCGCCGCGACGGGGCGATCCGGTCGCGCGAGGCGCCGAGGATCGAGCCCAGCCGGATCCGCCCGGCGAGCACCACGCCGCTCTTCACCGGCTGGTAGGCGCTGCCGTCCAGTTGCAGCCGCGCATAGCCGAACGCCGCGCCCTCCAGCGAAAATTCCGGGCTGAACCGCCCACCCAGCCGGAAGCCGCGGGTCGGGTTGAGCAGGTCGTCCGAGCCGTCGTAATTGAGGCTGGTCGGCGCGGCGGCGATGTAGAAGGTGCGGCGGCGCGGCTCGCCGGTCGCGGCGATGACGTCGCGCTCGTCGGAACTCAGCAGCTCGCCGCCGATCGACCATGTCCATGTCTTCTGGAAGAAGATCGTCGTCTGCCGCTCCAGATTGGCGGCCAGCGTGAACGTCCGCGCCTCATAGGCGTCACGCAGCACGTGGCTCGCGCTCAGCTGCGCGGTCAGGACCCGGTCGCGCCCGTCGAAATTGTTGCGGCGGAAGACGATGCTGCCGAGCTGTTCGCGCGTCCCCAGCACGCCGCGCAGCGTCAGCGCACCCTCGGGCGGGAACAGGTTGCGGTGCGTCCAGCTCAGCTCCGCGCGCGCGCCTTCGCCGGTGCCATAGCCCAGTTCGCCGGCGATCGTGCGGGGCGGTGCGGGCTCCAGCTTGACGCCGATGTCGACGGTGCCGGCGGTCTGGCTATCGACCGGCTTGACCTCGACCGACGACACGAGCCCGGTCTGGATCAGCGCCCGGCGCAGATCGTCCAGCGATCCCGCGTTATACGGATCGCCGGGCACGAAGCGCGCGATCTCGGCGACATGGTGCGCATCGAACACGCGATTGCCGGGCAGCGCCACGACCTGCCCGAACCGCCGCTCGCCACCCGGTGCGACCGCCAGGTCGAGCGTCGCGGTCCTGGTGGCGTGATCGACGACGATCCGCGATTCGCCGACGTCGGCGAAGGGAAACCCCTCCTGCCCGATCCGCGTCTTCAGCCTCGCCTCACCCGCGACGATCGCGTCGGCATTCACCGGGTCCTGCGCCTTGACGCCAAAGGCATCGCGCAGCTCCTGCGCCTTGCCGTCCGCCGCGGCGACGCCGCCCAACGTCACGCCCGCGAAACGGTAGAGCGCACCCGGTTCGGCGGCGAGCACCACGGTCGGCTTCGCGCCGGCCTCGACCCGCGTGGTGACCCGCGCATCGTAATAGCCCTCGCCGCGCAGCAGCGTCTGGAGCAGGTCGGCATCCTCGCGCGCGCGGCGATCCAGTTGTGCGGCATTGGCTGCGCTGCCGTCGTTGGCGTTCAGCGTGGACAGATCGTCGAACCGCTGCCGCAACAGCGGGGTCGCGGCGCTGTCGATTCCCTCCAGTCGCCAGCCATAGCGGGTCTCCGCCGCGCCGTCGGTGGTCTGCGTCGCGGCCGCCGTGACGGCATCGGTGCCGAGGTCCGGCCAGGTGACGCCGATATCGGGCAATGAGGCGAGCGGCGCGTTGGGATCGAGCGGCACGTTCGGGTCGAGCGGGATCGGCGCCCCGATGCCCGTCTGCGCCGCGGCCGGTCCAGACAAGAAAAACACGGCAGTCGCGCCTAGCCCGAACCACCCGACACGCCACACCATGTCCCGGTCCTAGCGCGCCGCTCGTCCGGGCGACAGTCCCATGTCAGACGCTTTTCAGACCAAGCGAGGGCCGCATCCGCCGGATCGCAGCGGCTCAGAACGGCGGCGGGATCTCCCGTCGCAGCCGCATCCGGACGATCCGCCCTCGCTCGAGCACCAGCCCGACCGTCCATACGCCGCCCATGAAGATGGTGGTTGCATCGGCGCGCGTGGCCGCATCGGTGTCGGACGGACGCAGGCTATCGGGAAAAGCCGTGGTCGATCGCCCGACGAAGCCGATCTCCTCGATCGGCAGCATCGCCAGCGCCTTGCGCGCATCCGTCACCACCGTCAGTCCGGCGACCGGCGGCTGCGTCGGATTACTGCGCTGATAGGCGATCAACTCCGGGCCCATCTTATCGGTGACCGACACCGGGAACCCCGGCCGCCCGCCGCGCCGAGCCGCCTGCTGCGCCTTCGCCAGCAGGCGCACGATCGCGAAGTCTCGCATCGCCTCGCCGTCACGCGGGACGAAGAAGGCATCGGCGGGAGCCGCGCAATCGACGTCGCCCCGCCACCGATACTGGACATGCGTCGCGAGCGTGTCCGCAGCAGCGGCGGGCAGGCTGCCATCCGCCAGCCGGCCGACCGGCTTCAAGTCGATCGATGCGACGGTCTGTTGGCAGAAGCCGGGCTGGGCGCTCGGGATGCCGCGCAGCACGAGCCGGATCGGCGTCGCCACCGGCGCGCCCGGCGGAGGCGGCGGAGCCAATCCCCTTGGTCCCACGTGGGCGAGCACGACGGGCGGGTGGCCCGGTGCGAGCAACGCGTCCCCCAGCGCCTGCGGCGTCAGCGCCTTCGCCCGTGCGACGGTCATCGGCACCGCATCGCCGCGCAGCGCGACCTGGTCCGGCACCTGTGCCGCCGCGGCTCCGGACGACGCCAGCGCCGCTCCAACGATCATTGTTAAACGTTTCATCACGACAGCGCCTTCGGGATCTTGCGCCACGCACCCAACGCCATGCCGACCTCAAGCGCAAGCCACCACTCCGCGACCGAAGCGCTGGCCCTGCCCGTCGATACCCCTTTCGGTCGCAGCGCCGCGGTCGGCGATCAGTGCACCGTGCCGACCGCCTCGTCCGATTCCATGACCGCGATCAGCCGTTCGGTCTGGCGCCAGCGACAGAAGCGCAGGTGGTTGCCGATGTTGCGCATATGGCCGGCGCGGATCGCCGCCTCGACCGAGGCATGCTCACCGAAGGTCGCGATCAGGTCGGTCGCTTCGGCGACCTGCTCGGCATCGGCAAGATACATCGGAACCATGTGTTACTCCCAGACCCGGACGGCATCGCGTCCATCACACCCTCTCTCCTACAATGCTCATGCCAACCGGCACATTATGCGCCAGCGAGCGGCGCCCGATGGTAAACGCATGGCGCCATCCCTGTCCCGCCTGTCCCGGTGCGGCACGCTGGCGTCCCGGCATGGGACGTGGCAGGACGGCGCATGGCCGACACTCCTCCTTCCGCCGCGGGCGGTTTCCTCGTCGCGATCTGCTGCATCGCCGGTGCGATCATCGGGTTGGTGCAGGGTCAGGTGACGATCGGGTTCCTCGCCGGCCTGGCGATCGGCAGCCTCGGTGCGGTGGCGATCTGGCTGCGCGACCGCCGCCGCTGATCCGTTCCCCGAACCCGTCTCGGTGCGCCCCCGGTCAGCGCGGCGCCCGCATCAGCCAGACGACGCGGCCGATCACCTCGACCGGGCCCGCCGGCACCGGCGCGGCGGCGGGATTGTCGCTGACCGCCACCAGTGTTCCCCGCGCGCGATGGACGCGCTTCACCATCACCGTGTCGTCGACCCGCACCACGAACACCCCGCCGCGCGCATCGGGCGTGCGGCGCGCGCGATCGACGACGATCAGGTCGCCGTCGACCAGCCCCGGCTCCATCGAATCGCCGCGCACCCGCACGATCGCCGCCATCCCCTCGCGTAGCCCCAGCCGCGCCGCCAGCGCCGGGTCGATCGCGTCCGCTCCCAGCACGATCTCGCCATCGACGAAGGCGCCCGGCCCCGCCGACGCGGCGACGTCGAGCCGCGGCAGCGCGAACGCGCGCCTGCCCGCGTCCGCGCCCAGCTCCACCTCGTCCACGCCGAAATAATCCGCGAGCCGCCGCCGGTCCTCCGCGTCCAGTCGACGCGGCGATCCGCGGGTTACGAATTGCTGCAGATAGGCCACGTTGCGCCCGAGCATGGTCGACAGCGCGCTCAGGCTGTCGCCCCGCGCCGCCGCCAGGGCCCGCAATCGCGCCGGGGGATCGACCATCTCCATCGCCGATCCAATAGCCTAGGAAATTTTCCTAGACAAGTTGGAAGGATGAGAACAGATCGCGAACATTATCCAAGGGACTCGGGAGGAAGGGATGTCACTGCTGTTCAAGATCGACCGCTATCTGCGCACCACCAACATGTCGCGCAGCCAGTTCGGCCGCCGTGCGGTCAACGATCCGCGGCTGGTGTCCGACCTGCTGCGCGGCCGCGCGATGAAGCCGGAGACGGAGGCGCGGATCGAACGCTTCATGGAAGGACCATCGGCATGATCCTCGACCCGCACGGCCGCCTGCATCGCGCGCTTGCCGCCAACGCTGCGCGTTTCGGTCTCGCCCTGCGCCTGCTCGATTCGGCGGAGCGACCATGGTCCAGCGCCACCTTCAATGGCTGGCGGCTGACGATCACCTTTCGAATCGACGGCGGCGATCCCGCGGCATGGCTCGCCGCCTTACCCGAGGAGGAACTGCCGGTGCACGCCCGGCTGGTCGCCGATCTGGCGGTCGTGCGCGCCGATGACGCCAACGCCACGCTGGAGGTGCTGCTGCTGGAGGCGTGAGCGGCGATCCGCTACATCCGCATCATGACGATCACCTATCGCAGCTACCTTCGCCTACCCGAGATGCTCGCGCTCCAGTCTCCGTTGAGCGACGTTCACGACGAACTGCTGTTCGTCACCATCCACCAGGCCTCGGAACTGTGGATGAAATTGTGCCTTCACGAACTGGGCGAGGCACGGCGGCGGATCGTGGCGGACGATCTGCCGCCCGCGCTCAAGATGATGGCGCGGGTCAGCCGCATCCAGACCCAGCTGATCCAGTCGTGGGAGGTGCTGGCGACGATGACGCCGGCCGATTATGCCGCGATGCGCGGCAGCCTGGGCAAGAGTTCGGGCTTCCAGTCGGATCAATATCGCCAGCTCGAATTCGTGATGGGCAATCGCAATCCGGCCATGCTCGACGTGTTCGACGAGGCGGAGGTGCACGCCCGCCTGTCCGACGAGCTCGCGCGACCCAGCCTGTACGACGAGGCGCTGCGCCTGCTCGCCCGCCGCGGCCTGCCGGTGCCCGCCGACCGGCTCGACCGTGACTTCACCCGCGTCGCCGCGCCGTCGGCCGCGGTCGAGGCCTGCTGGGGGATCGTCTATGGCAACCCCGCCGCCTACTGGGATCTGTACGAATTGGCGGAAAAGCTGGTCGACCTGGAATATCACGTACAATTGTGGCGCTTCGGGCACCTCAAGACGGTCGAGCGGGTCATCGGCTTCAAGACCGGCACCGGCGGCACCGCGGGCGTGCCGTATCTGGCGAAGGTGGTCGAACAACGCTTCTTCCCCGAGCTGCTCGACGTCCGGACGAGCCTGTGATGCGCCGGGCCGAGCAGAGGCCCCCGCACATGACGCCGAATTCACTTTGATATAACATAACATGATCGCTAGAGAGACTTCGCACCTGCACAATGCCGCAACCGCGGCCAAATTCCTGCGGAGTATCGATGCTCAAATTTGCTCTTCTTGCCGGCACCGCCTTGATCGCCAGTCCCCTCGCCAGCCGGGCCGCCATCGCACAAACGGTGACCGGTGCGTCGGTCGGCAGCACCGTCGACGGCGATAATCAGGCCAATGGCGGCACCGGCACCGCCGCTGCCCAAGCCGCGCCGCAGGGCCGCGACATCATCGTCACTGCTGCGCTGCCGCAGAGCGAACGCGACGTCCTGCAAGGCACGTCGGTCATTTCGGGCGAGGAACTGACCCGCAACCTGCGCCCGACGATCGGCGAAACGCTCGCTCGCCAGCCCGGCGTGTCCGCGACATCCTTCGGGCCCAGCGCGTCGCGACCGATCCTGCGCGGCTTCCAGGGCGACCGGATCCGGGTGCTCACCGACGGCATCGGCTCGATCGATGTCAGCAACACCAGCGTCGATCACGCCGTCATCATCGATCCGCTGCTCGCCGAGCGGGTCGAGGTGTTGCGCGGGCCGTCTGCCCTGCTGTTCGGATCGTCGGCGGTCGGCGGCGTCGTCAACGTCATCGACACGCGCATTCCGCGCAGCGTTCCCGACAAAGGCTATCGCCTCAATGCCATCGCCAATTACGGCTCGGCGGCGAACGAGCGGTCGGGTGGTGCGGCGGGTGACGTCGCGGTCGGCGAACATCTCGTGCTGCACGCCGACGGATCCTATCTGAAGGCGGACGACCTGCGCACCGGCAGCGGATACCTGCTGTCCCCCGCCGCGCGCGCCGCCGCGCTGAGCCAGGTCGGCCTGCCGCAGAACACCGGCGAGCCGATCGACTTCGCCGCCTCCGCGAACCTGCGCGATCGGTTGCCCAATTCCGCCGCCACCACCTGGACCGCCGGCGCCGGCGCGTCGATCATCACCGACACCGGCAACCTCGGCGTCTCCTACAGCCATTATGACAGCCTGTACGGCGTGCCGATCCGCTATGCGACCGCGGTCGGGCAGGACCAGGAGGCACCGCGCCTGTCGGTCGTCCAGAACCGGTTCGACCTGCGCGGCGAGGTGCAGACCGGCGGCGACTGGCTCGACCGCATCCGCATCCGCGCCGGCCAGGCGAGCTACCGCCACTTCGAACTCGGTCCCGACGGCAGCGTCGGCACCGCCTTCTACAACAAGGGTCTCGAGGGCCGGCTCGAGGTCGTGCAGGCGAATCGCGGCGGCTGGCAGGGCGCGTCCGGCGTCCAGTATTTCAATCGCATCTTCAACGTCGTCGGCGACGAAGCCTTCCTGCCGAAGAACGAAACCAACCAGACGGGCGTCTTCACGCTCCAGCAATATGCGAACGGTCGCTTCCATGCCGAAGGCGGCCTGCGCTACGAAACTACCGACGTCGCCTCTCGCGAACCGGTCGGCGACAACCGCTTCTTCCGCGGCCGACGCAGTTTCGATGCCGTGTCGGGTTCGGCCGGCGCGTCCTACGAGGTCGCGGGCGGCGTCCGCCTGGGACTCAACCTGTCGCGCACCGAACGCGCGCCCAGCGCCGAGGAATTGTTCGCCAATGGCGCGCATGCCGGCACCCAGGCCTATGAACTGGGCAGCCCCGATTTCCGCGTCGAAAAGTCCTGGGGAATCGAGGGCACGCTGCACGCGCACGGCGACGGCTACAGCCTCGATGCCTCGGCCTATTACAACAGCTTCTCCAACTATATCTCGGAAAATCAGGTGGGCACGGCGGTCTGCGCCGCGGCCGCCGCGCCGTCGGGCCGCACCGTCGACCTGCCCTGCTTCCAGTATCAGCAGGGCGATGCGCGCTATTACGGCGTCGAGGGCGAGGCATCGCTGCGGCTCGCGCGGTTCGGCGGATATACGGTCAACGCCGATCTGCTCGGCGACTATGTGCATGCGAACATCGTCGATCTCGGCCCCGCCCCGCGCATACCGCCGGCGCGCATTCTCGGCGGGATCGAGGCTCAGGGCGACATGCTGACCGGCCGGGTCGAGGCGGAGCATGTCTTCGACCAGAACCGCATCGCCGCGTTCGAAACGCCGACCAGCGATTATACGATGGTCAACGCCAGCCTGTCGGTCAGCCCGTTCGGCAAGGACAGCAAGACCAGCGTGCTGCTCTCGGCGAACAACATCTTCGACGTGGTCGCGCGGCGGCATTCCAGCTTCCTCAAGGATTTCGCGCCGCTCGCCGGCCGCGACATCCGGGTGACGCTGCGCTTCGGCCTTTGACGATCGGCCCCTTGCCCTGCCCGGCCAACCCCCGTACCGCATCTTCAAAAGGAGACGTTACGATGGCCGGCATGGGCAAGTTCGACTGGGCCGATCCCTTCCTGCTCGACGATCAGTTGACCGAGGACGAGCGGATGATCCGCGACACCGCGCGCGCCTATGCCGACGACCGGCTGGCGCCGCGGATCGTCGACGCGTTTCAGCACGAACGTACCGATCCCGACATCTTCCGCGAGATGGGCGAACTCGGCCTGCTCGGGCCGACGGTGCCCGAACAATATGGCGGCGTCGGCGCGTCCTACGTCGCCTATGGCCTCGTCGCGCGCGAAGTGGAGCGGATCGATTCGGGTTACCGGTCGATGATGAGCGTCCAGTCCAGCCTCGTCATGTACCCGATCTACGCCTACGGCTCGGAAGCGCAGAAGCAGGCGTTCCTGCCCAAACTGGCATCTGGAGAGTATATCGGCTGTTTCGGCCTGACCGAACCCGATGCGGGCTCCGATCCCGGCGGCATGACGACGCGGGCGCGGCGGGTGGATGGCGGCTACGTCATCTCGGGCGCGAAGACCTGGATTTCGAACGCGCCGATCGCCGATGTCTTCGTGGTCTGGGCCAAGTCCGACGACCATGGCGGCGCGATCCGCGGCTTCATCCTCACCAAGGGGATGAAGGGTCTGTCCACACCCAAGATCGAGGGCAAGCTGAGCCTGCGCGCCTCGATCACCGGCATGATCATGATGGACGACGTCGAGGTCGGCGACGATGCGTTGCTGCCCGACGTCGAAGGGCTGAAGGGTCCGTTCGGCTGCCTCAACCGCGCGCGCTACGGCATTAGCTGGGGCGCGCTCGGCGCGGCGGAATTCTGCTTCCACGCCGCCCGCCAATATGGCCTCGACCGCAAGCAGTTCGGCACGCCCCTCGCCGGCCGGCAGCTCTATCAGAAGAAGCTGGCCGACATGGAAACCGACATCGCGCTCGGCCTGCAGGCATCGCTGCGCGTCGGTCGTCTGATGGACGAAGGGCGCTTCGCCCCGGAAATGGTCTCGATGATCAAGCGCAACAACGTCGGCAAGGCGCTAGATATCGCGCGGATGAGCCGCGACATGCACGGCGGCAACGGCATCTCGGGCGAATATCACGTCATGCGCCACACGATGAACCTGGAAACCGTCAACACCTATGAAGGCGCGCACGACGTGCATGCGCTGATCCTCGGCCGGGCGATCACCGGCATCCCGGCGTTTTGAGCATGACCGACCCCTCCCCGGAAGGGAGGGGGCCTAAACCGTCTCCCCTTGCCGGCCTGCGCGTCCTCGAACTCGCCCGCATCCTCGCCGGGCCTTGGGCGGGTCAGGTGCTCTCCGATCTCGGCGCCACCGTCACCAAGGTGGAAAGCCCCGCCGGGGACGATACCCGGACATGGGGGCCACCCTTCGTCGACAATCACGACGGCACCCGCGACGCCGCCTATTTCCACGCCTGCAACCGCGGCAAGACCAGCCACGTCATCGACTTCACCACGCCGGAAGGACAGACCCGCGTCCGCGAACTCGCCGCGGACGCCGATGTGCTGATCGAGAATTTCAAGGTCGGCGGCCTCGCCAAATACGGCCTCGACTACGCCAGCCTGTCCGCGCTCAACCCGCGCCTCGTCTATTGTTCGATCACCGGCTTCGGCCAGGACGGCCCCTATGCCCCGCGCGCCGGCTACGACTTCATCGTCCAGGGCATGAGCGGGATGATGGACCTGACCGGCGAACCGGGCGGCGCGCCGCAGAAGATCGGCGTCGCGATGGCCGACATCGCCACCGGCCTCTATGCCGTCATCGCGATCCAGGCGGCACTGGCGATGCGCGAACGCACCGGGCGCGGGCAGTGGATCGACATGGCGCTGCTCGATACGATGACCGGGGTCCTCGCCAACCAGGCCGCGAATTACTTCGGCAGCGGCGTGTCGCCGACGCGCGTCGGCAATGCGCACGTCAACGTATGTCCCTATGCCGTGTTCGAGACGGCGGACGGCTGGTTCATCCTGGCGGTCGGCAACGACGGCCAGTTCCGCCGCTTCTGCGCGGTCGTCGGCATGGACGCGGGCGATCCACGCTACGCCACCAACGCGCTGCGGCTGGAACATCGCGAACCGCTGTTCGCGACGATCACCGCAGCGACGAAGCGGTTCCTGCGCGACGACCTGCTCGACGCGTTGGAAGCCGCGGGCGTACCCGCCGGACCGATCAACACCGTCGAACAGGCGCTCACCGATCCGCAGGTGCTGGCGCGCGGCATGGTGCTGGACAACGCGCCGATCCGCGGCCTGCGTACGCCGATCCGCTTCTCCGATGCCGATCTGGCGACGGACCGCCCTGCGCCGAGGCTCGGCTCGGGCGACCGATCACTACCATAACTTTTGTTGTGCCACGCGCCGCGCCTGCCTAGTCTTCCGCGAAAATCGGGAGAGACATTGTGGCATCACCTCCGCTCGCCGGCCTGCGCATCGTCGAAATGGCCGGGATCGGCCCCGGCCCGTTCTGCGGCATGATGCTGGCCGATCACGGCGCGGAGGTGATCCGGATCGATCGTGGTGTGCAACCGGGGTTCAGCGATCCGGCAAAGGACCCCCTGCTCCGCTCGCGCCGCGCGGTCGCCCTCGACCTCAAGACGCCGCAGGGTATCGCCGCCGTCCGCCGGATCGCCGCCGACGCCGATGGCCTTATCGAGGGGTTCCGTCCCGGCGTGATGGAGCGTCTGGGCCTGGGCCCGGACGTGCTGCTCGCCGACAATCCGCGCCTCGTCTACGGCCGCATGACCGGCTGGGGACAGGATGGGCCGCTGGCGCAGGAGCCGGGGCACGACATCAACTATATCGCGCTGACCGGCACGCTCCACGCATTCGGGCGCGCCGGCGACAAGCCGTCGCCGCCGATCAACATGGTCGGCGACTTCGGCGGCGGCGGCATGCTGTTGGCGTTCGGGATGCTCGCCGGGCTGCTCCACGCGCAACGCACCGGCGAGGGCCAGATCGTCGATGCCGCGATGACCGACGGATCGGCGCTGCTGATGAGCATGATCTGGGGATTTCGCGCCATGGGTCGGTGGGGCGATGCGCGCGGCACCAACCTGCTCGACGGGGGCGCCCCCTTCTACGACACCTATGCGACGCAGGACGGCAAATGGATCGCGGTCGGCGCGATCGAGCCCGCCTTCTACGCGGCGCTGCGCCGGGTGCTGCACCTCCACGATGCGCTATGGGATCGTCAGTTCGATCCCCGCAGCTGGCCGGCGATGCGCGACGCGCTGGCCGCGCGCTTCCTCACCGGCACGCGCGACGCCTGGGTGCTGGCGTTCGCGGGTGCCGAGGCCTGCGTGACGCCCGTGCTCGACTATGACGAAGCGGCGGCCCATGCGCACAATGCGGCGCGCGGCACGCTCACCGTCGCAGACGGGGTGACCCAGCCCGCCCCCGCCCCGCGCTATTCGGCGAGCGGAACGGTGGCGCCGGCGCTCGCCACCGCCCGCGACGATGCCGAGATCCTCGATTCCCTCGGTTTCACCGCGGCCGAGGTCGCAGACCTCGGCCATTAGGCGCGTCAGGCGGCGCGTTCGACCTCGACCGCCGGGCGCCGCGCGTACAGCCCGTAGGCCAGGATGATCGCGTAGCAGATCGCCGGCAGCAGCAGCGAAAACTGCATCGATCCGGTGATGTCGGCGATCTTGCCGGTCAGCGGCGGCACGATCGCACCGCCGACGATCGCGGTCGCGATCACGCCCGATCCCTCGGCCGCGCGCTTGCCGAGCCCCTCGCTCGCCAGCGTGAAGATCGTCGGGAACATGATCGAATTCATCAGGCCGATCGCCAGCAGCGCATAACCCGACAGCGTGCCGGTGGTGTTCGCGGAAATCAGGATCAGCGCGATCGCGCCGGTCGCAACCGTCGCCAGCACCTTGCCCGGCGCGACGCGGGTCAGGACGTACGACCCGACGAAGCGGCCCAGCAGCGCGCCGCCCCAGTAATATGCGACGTAATTGCCCGCCGCCTGATCGCTGATGCCGAACACCGACGATTGCATCAGGTACAGCACGATCACCGATCCGATCGCCACTTCCGCGCCGACATACAGGAAGATGCACGCCGCCCCCATCGCGAAACGCGGGCGCTTCAACAGGCTGAACGCGTGGAAGATGCTGCCGGTCTGGTCCTGCTCCTCGTTCAGCCGGTTGCGCCGGGTCCAGACGACGGCGGCAATGACGGCAAGCGCGACCGCGAGGCCCAGATACGTGTGGACGATCGCCTGCGACGCTTCCTGGCGATAGGTGGTGAGCGCCGCGCCGGTCAGCGACGCCGCGCTGACGCTGGCGAGGCCGCCGAGGATCAGCGACGATCCGACGCGCGGAAAGATCGTGGTGCCGAGAGAGTTGAACGCCTGCGCGAAGGTCAATCGGCTCGATGCGGTCTGCGGCTTGCCGAGCAGCGAGATGAGCGGATTGGCCACCACCTGCACGATGGTGATGCCCGCGCCGAGCACGAACAACGCGACCAGGAACATGGCGAAGGTCGCGCTCTGCGCCGCCGGGATGAACAACAGACAGCCGACCATCATCGTGACGAGGCCGATCGACGCGGTCCGCATATAGCCGGCACGGCGCACGATCGCCGCGGCAGGCAGCGAGAACAGGGCGTAGGCGAGGAAGAACGCCGACTGCACCAGCATCGACGTCGCATGGTCGAGCGTGAAGAGCTCCTTCAGCTTCGGGATGATGATGTCGTTGAGGCTGGTGATGCCGCCGAAGATGAAGAACAGCGCGATGACGAAGATGCGCAGGTCCGGCGCGTCATAGCCGTGACTCGCGTCGCCGGATGCGGCCGTGGCTGGTGAACTGGTATCGACGTGCATGGCCATGGGGAAGGCAGCCTCTCGGAAAATCGTTTGCAGCGGCATAAGCGGGGGCGCCCGTCGCTGGCAAGCGCTTCAACCGAAGCGGAAACCCGACACCGCCCAACCGATTACCGTATCGCGATAATCGGACATGGCCGGCCCGTCGCCGCCCGCCCCCGCCGCTACCATCAGCGGCAGCAGATGCTCCGCCTCGGGATGGGCGAAGCGGGCGTGCGGCAGGTCCTGCCATGCCTTCAGCCGCGCCGCCCGGCGCACCGGATCGGGATCCGTCGCCGCCGCGACCAGCGCATCGTCCCATTCGGCGGCGATCGGCGTCACCTGCGGCCCGCGCGCGCGCAGGTTGTGGAAGCTCATGCCCGATCCGACGATCAGCACGCCCTCCTCGCGCAGCGGCGCCAGCGCGCGCCCGATCGCCAGATGCGCCGCCGGGTCGAGGTCGGCGTGCAGCGACATCTGCGCCAGCGGAATGTCCGCCGCCGGATCCGCCACCATCATCGGAACGAACACGCCATGGTCCCAGCCCCGCGTCCGTTCCTCGGCGACGGCATGCCCGGCATCGCGCAGCAACGCCGCCGCGCGGCGGGCGACATCGGGCGCACCCGGCGCGTCCCAGCGCAGCCGATAGGTATGCTCGGGAAAGCCGTGATAGTCGAACAGCAGCGCCGGCCGCTCGCCGACATGCACGGTCACCGCCGCGGCCTCCCAATGACCGGACACCATCAGGATCGCGCGCGGGCGCTCGGGCAGCGACGCGATCAGGCCGGCCAGATAGCCCTGCATCGTCCGCCACATCGGGTCGGGCGGGCCACCGGCGGGGTCCATGAAGAAGCAGGGGCCGCCGCCATGCGGCACGAACAGGGCAGGAAGCGTCATGGCGCCAGGCTCGCCCCAGACGCCGCGCGCCGCAAGCGTCTGGATCGAAACGGCGCGTTTCGCCTAAGACGGGGGCATGCCCAGCCTGACCGTCAACAACCAGCCCGTCGATTACCGCCTCGATCCCGCGACGCCGCTGCTGTGGGCGTTGCGTGACGCATCGAACCTGACCGGCACCAAATACGGCTGCGGCACCGGGCATTGCGGTGCGTGCACCGTCGATGTCGACGGACGCGCCGTGCTGTCGTGCCAGATGACCGTCGGCGCGGCGGAGGGCACCTATGTCACGACGATCGAGGGCCTGTCGCGCGAACGCAACCATCCGCTGCAACTCGCCTTCATCGCCGCCAACGTGCCGCAATGCGGTTTCTGCGTTCCCGGCATCATCATGGCGGCATCGGTGCTGCTGAAACGCAATGCCGATCCGGACGAGGAGGCTATCCACGCGGCGATCCGCAACCTGTGCCGCTGCGGCATCTATCCGCGCCTGGTCGAGGCGATTCAGCGCGCCGGACGTGCGGCGCGGGGGGAAGAGACGATCCCGGCGGGCGCGCGACCGGGGATCGACCCGGCCGATGCGGCGCTCGTCGTGCCGGCGCTGGCGCCGTCCCCGCGCCCTTGATCCGGCGCCAATGCTTTCGGAACGCTGACGAACCAATTCAGCTTCGGCACACCGCCGGTGCTGCACATACGTCCCATCATCGGAGCCGGCTCGTGCGCCGGCAGTTGAGGACGAACAGTCATGAAGACCGTGATCAAGGCGCTGTTGGCGGCATCGATGCTGATGCCGGTCGCGGCGCAGGCGCAGGACCAGGACGGCCGCCAGCGCGGCGAGGGCCGGCGCGGCCAGTGGGGCGAGCGCGCTGCCCGCCCCGCTCCCTCGGCCGATGTCGGCGTACAGGCACAGGCCCGTGCCGAACGCCCGCAATTCCGCGAGCAGCGCCCCGACCGGGCGCCGCAGCCGGCCCAGGTTCAGGCGCAGGCGCAGGCGCAGGCGCAGCAGCGTGCGGACTATCAGCGCGGTGACGGCCAGCGCGGTGACGGCCAGCGCGGCGATTGGCGCGGCCAGCGGGATCAGCGGACCGCCGTCGACGCCGCCCAGCGCGAACAGCAATTCCGTGCGCAGCGTGATGATCGTCAGGGCTACCGGGACAATGCGAATGGCGGCTACGGCTGGCGTCAGCAGCAGCAGGTCGCACCCCAGGCGCAATATCGCCAGCCGGCCTATGGCCAGAGCCGGGGCGATCAGTACCGGGGCAATCAGTACCGCGGCGATCAATATCGGGGCAACGACGGGCGCAACTGGAACGATGGTCGCCGCGCCGACGATCGTGGGGGATCGTGGAACCGCGGCTGGCGCAACGACGGCCGCTACGACTGGAGCCGCAATCGCCAGCTGAACCGCAGCGCCTACCGCCTGCCCCGCTATTACGCCCCGTCGGGCTGGGGCTATGGCTATCGCCGCTTCTCGGTCGGCGTGTCGCTGTCCTCGATCCTGTTCAGCCAGAATTACTGGATCGACGACCCCTACGCCTATCGCCTGCCCGAGGCTTACGGCCCCTATCGCTGGGTCCGCTATTACGACGACGCCCTGCTCGTCGACATCCGCAGCGGCCAGGTGGTCGATACGGTGTACGACATCTTCGACTGATCGTCACGGCAGAGCGACGATGACGGGAGGCTCGGCGGCAACGCCGGGCCTCTTGTCATTGCGGGCGGGCAGCGGCATCTCGCCACGCATGTTCGGTCGCAAGAAAGCTCCCGCCCCCTCGCCGCTCCGCCGCCAGATGAGCGAAGCGGTCGCCCGGCGCCTCGATGCTAACCCGCAGGTGACGCGGGCCGAGGTGACCGGCGTACAGGTCTATTACCACCTCGACTTTCTCGATGCCGGGCAATGCGCGACGCTCGTCGCGATGATCGACGCGAACCGCCGTCCCTCCTCGCTGCTCTCCGACAAGGCGGGCCCGGATTTCCGCACCAGCGAAAGCTGCGACATGAACCGCTACGCGCCCGAGGTGCAGCCGATCGACGAGGCGATCGCCGCGCTGCTCGGCCTGCCGGCGGAGAATGGCGAGACGCTGCAGGGCCAGCGCTATGCGCCCGGCCAGCACTTTCGCGCGCACCACGATTATTTCCACGAAGGCGAAAGCTATTGGCAGCAGATGCAGGCGTCGGGTGGGCAACGCACCTGGACGTCGATGATCTATCTGAACGACGTCGCCGATGGCGGCGCGACCTGGTTCCCGCAGGCGGGGTTCAAGATCGCGCCGCGCCGTGGACTGCTGCTCACCTGGAACAACATGAACCCGGACGGCACGCCCAACGAACTGACGCTGCATGAAGGCACGGCGGTGGTGGAGGGCACCAAGTACATCGTGACCAAGTGGTTTCGCGAGCGCTCCTGGCTCAAGCGATAGACTCGCGGCGCTTCGCCGGCGAGCTGTGCGATCGTTGAAGGAGAAGGCGGGTCACGGAAGCCGGCACGGTGCGCTGCCGGCGTCGGGATGCCGACCCTGCGGGGTGGGAGCCGGGACGACCCGCGGCGAAATCGTTGCGGCTGCTTCCTTCCGGACCTGACCGGGTTGGCGACGACCACGTCCGCCCGACTCCCGCGGCGCATATGGCGGGGTCGGGCGGCAGGATCAAGTCGTCAGATCAACGATAGACGGTCCGGCAGACGCGAACGCGGTTGTGATGACGATATTTCCAGGTGCAGACCTGGCGCGGACGATGCGCGCGATGGCGATAGCGCGGGCCGTCGTGACGCACGACGGTGCGCTCGGTGACCACGGTGCGGGTGTGCTGCGCCTCGGCGGGCGCGAGCGGGGCAAGGCCGGTCAGCGCGACGGCACCGGCGGCAAGCAGGGTCAACATCTTCATTGGACTTCTCCTTGTTGAACGTAATCAGCGGGCGACGCGGAAGCAGCGGCGGACCGGTCCGTAATACCCGCGGTGCACCCGGCACACGACACGGCTGCGCCCATAGCCGCCCTGGCCGTAACCATAGCCACGCCCGTAGCCGTAGCCACGCCCGCGATCGTAGCCGTGGTGGCGTCCGCGACCGTCCCGGTCGCGGCGGTCATAGCCGCGATCGTGGCCGCGGTCGTAACCCCGGTCGTATCCATAGCGCTGCGCCTCCGCCGGTGCGGCGGCGACGAGCGTCCCGGCCACCATGGCGGCGGCGCTGAAGACGGCAACGAGCTTCATGATATCTACTCCTCTCACGCGCCCGGCGAAGCGGGCATGACGCAAAATGGTCCAGAGGCCATGCACGTTCCCTGAACTTGCCGTTGTGGGAATGTCAGGAAGTTTGCCTTAATCGTCCACCTGCTCAGGCGATACGATCTGCCGCGCGACGGGGCGAACCCGCGACGTCCCGGATCAGCCGGGCACCCTGACCGTCAGCCCGTCCAGCGCCGCCGTCAGCCGCACCTGACACGCCAGCCGGCTCGTCCGCGTCGCCTGCGGCACCAGATCGAGCAGATCCTCCTCCTCGTCCGCCGCCGCCGGCAGGCGCGCAAAATCCTCGGCGGCGATCACCACGTGGCAGGTGGCGCAGGCCATCTCGCCGCCGCATGTTCCCTCCAGCGGCTGGCCGATCGCCTGGGCGAGGTCCAGCAGACGCGCGCCTTCGTCGCCCGCTGCGTCGTGTGGCGTGCCGTCAGGACCGATGAACTGTATCCGGATCACCGCTGCCGATCCGCCGCCGCGACGATCGCGTCGAGCCCGGCCTGCAACTCCCCCTCCGTCGTGTAACGGCCGACGCCCAGCCGGATGCTGGAACGCGCCTGCGCCTCGGTCAGGCCGATCGCCCGCAGCACATGGCTCGACCGGCCCGAGCCGCTGGCGCACGCCGAGCCGGCGGAAAAGGCGATGTCGCGGCATTCCGACATCAGCCGCGCGACGTCCAGCCCGTCGCGCCGCAGGTTCAGGTTGCCGCGATAGCGCCGTTCGACCGAACCGTTGACGTGCCAGTCGCGCAACCGTTCCGTCGCCACCGCCCACAGCCGCTCGCCATGCACAGCGTCGGCATCCCGCCGCTCCGCCATCAGCCGGGCCGCGACGCCGAACCCCGCGCACAGCGCCGGCGACAGCGTGCCCGACCGTCCCGCCGCTTCCTGCCCGCCCCCGTGCAGCAATGGCGCGAGCGTCACGCCGTCGCGCAGCCACAAGGCGCCGACGCCCTTCGGCCCATGCACCTTGTGCGCCGATATCGCGATCAGGTCGCACGTGGGGGGAATCGCGACGCGGCCATAGCCCTGCACCGCGTCGCACAGCATCAACGCCCCCGCGGCATGGGCGAGGTCCGCGAGTGCCGCGATCGGCTGGATCACCCCGATCTCGTTGTTCACCAGCATCGCCGCGACCAGCCCGGTGCCGGGCCGGATCGCCGACGCGGCCGCGTCCATGTCGACCAGTCCGTCGTCGCCGACCGGCAGGATCGTCACTCGCCGCCCGCCCGCCGCCTCGGCCGCGACGGTGTCGAGCACCGCGGCATGTTCGCTCGCCAGCGTGACGATCGGTCCCCTGCTGCCCTTGATCGCCCAGTTCAGCGCCTCGGTCGCGCCGCTGGTGAAGCTCGGCGCGCCGCCCGGCGGCAGCAGCGCCGCGACCTGATCGCGCGCGACCTCTACCGCCGCCTTTGCGCCCCGCCCCGGCCGGTGCGCGGAATGCGGATTGGCATGCTGCGCCTCCAGCCACGGCAGCATCGCCGCCAGCGCTTCGGGGGCGAGCGGCGTCGTCGCCTGGTAGTCGAGGTAGATCACGCCACGCGCCGGGTGGTGCGCGCCATCTGCCGCCAGGCACTGATAAAGGCGTCCACCTCCGCCTCATTGGTCGTCCGGCCGAAGCTGACCCGGATCACCTCGCGGCCCGCGCCCTCGTCCCATCCCATCGCGGCGAGCACATGGCTCGGCTTCATGCTGCCGCTCGAACAGGCGCTGCCCGCCGATACCGCGAAGCCCGCGCTGTCGAGCAGGATCAGCTGCGCCGCCGCCGCGCTGCCACGCAACCGGTACGACCCGACCGCGGGATGCCGCGGCGCATCCGCCGCGACGATCTCGCCGCCCGATCGCAGGATCGCATCGTCCAGCCGCGCGCGCAGCGTCGCATGATCCGGCTCCGGCTCCTCGATCGCCGCCGCGTAGCCGAGCGCCCCGGGCAGGTTCTCGGTCCCGGGTCGATATCCCCGCTCCTGCCCACCGCTGGGATGCAGCAGCGCCAGATCGGCGACCAGCAGCGCGCCCACACCGGGGGGTCCGCCGCGCTTGTGCGCCGACAGCGCGACCATGTCCGCGACGCCGGCAAGCTCGGCGGAGGCGGGCATCTGCGCCGCATCGACCAGCAGCCGGCCGCCGGCTTCGTGCACCACCTCAGCCAGCGCCGCGATCGGCTGGCGCACGCCGGTTTCGCTGTTCGCCCATTGCACGCACACCAGCGCCGGGCCCTCGCGCAGCATCGCGGCGAGCGCATCCGCATCGACGATCCCGTCGGCATCCACCGGCGCCACCGCCGCCCCCGCACCCGCCCGCATCACCGCATCGTGCTCGACCGCGGTGACGATCCGCCGCGACAGCGTCGTCCGCCCGAGTGCGATCGCCAGCGATTCGCTCGCCCCGCTGGTCAGCAGGATCTCCCCGAGCCAGCCATGCGCCGCCGCGACACTTCGCCGTGCCTCTTCCAGCGCGGCGCGCGCCGCCCGACCCTCGGCATGCGGGGACGACGGATTGGCCCAGATCGCCAGCCCATGCGCGACGGCGGCGCGCGCCGCAGCCGTCATCGGCGTCGTCGCGGCATGATCCAGATAGATACGGTCGGCCAGGATTCGTTCCAATTGCGTGACGGAAGGTCCGTCCTATATAGCGCGCTGCATCCAGCGCTCCACCGGCGCATCCCTTATTACGTGGCGAGACCCATGCCCGAAGTCATCTTCCCCGGCCCCGAAGGCCGCCTCGAAGGGCGTTTCGCCCCCGCTCCCCGGCCGCGCGCGCCCGTGGCGATGATCCTCCACCCGCACCCGTCCGCGGGCGGCACGATGAACAACCGGCTGGTGCAGGAGCTGTACAAGACCTTCCAGCGCCGCGGGTTCGCCACGCTGCGCTTCAACTTCCGCGGCGTCGGCAAGAGCCAGGGCACGTTCGACAACGGCGTCGGCGAACTCAGCGACGCGGCGAGCGCGCTCGACTGGGTGCAGAGCTTCCATCCCGAGGCATCGACCACATGGATCGCCGGCGTCAGCTTCGGCGCGTGGATCGGCATGCAGCTGCTGATGCGCCGCCCGGAAATCCGCGGCTTCATCTCGGTCGCGCCGCCGGCGAACATGTACGATTTCAGCTTCCTCGCCCCCTGCCCCTCGTCGGGCATCATCATCCAGGGCGAGGCCGACGAGGTCGCGACGCCCGGCGCGACGCAAAAGCTGGTCGACAAGCTGCGCACCCAGAAGCACATCACGATCCACCACGAAACCATCCCGAAGGCGAACCACTTCTTCGAGAACGAGACGCCCGAGCTGATGCGGTCGGTCGACAATTACCTGGACATGCGCCTCGACCCCAATTCGCCGATCCGGTGAGCGAACGCCCGATCTGCTGTCCCTAGCTACGGACGGCAGGTCGACCGACGGCTACAGCTGCCAGATCACCACATTGCCCAGCAGCACCGCCGCCATCACCAGCAGCAGCACGCCCTTCCTGCGATCCCCGCCCCGCGCGATCAGCGCACCCCCGCCGATCAGGCAGGCGAAGCATGCGATCATCGCGATGGCGGGGGCGGCGTCGGCGATCGAACCTAGGGGGCCATTCATACCGGCAACGGTGCCGCGAAACGCGCGTCAAGTCGAGCGGGTCGCCGACGGTGCCTGCCCGATCGCCCGCGCATAGGCGTCGATGTCGACGTTGCCGCCCGACAGCAGCACCAGCAGCCCCGGCTCCACCGTGACCTTGCCCGCCAGCACCGCGGCCAGCCCGACCGCACCGCCCGGCTCGATCACCAGCCGCAGATGCTCCGCCGCCCAGCGCTGCGCCGCCGCCGTCTCGGCCTCACTCACCGCGACGCCGGTCGCATCGCGGCGCGACAGCACGTCGAAGGTCAGCGGCGACACGCGCGTCGTCTGCAACGAATCGCACGCGGTCGGCGGCGGGTTCGGCCCGACCGGCTCGATCCACGATGCCTCCAGAGAACGGCGCATGTCGTCCCAGCCCTCGGGCTCGACCACGGTGATCGCGGCGTCCTTCAACCCGAGCGCGATGCCCGCCGACAGGCCGCCGCCACCGCACGGCACCACCGCACGGGCGACCGGACCCAGCCCCAGCGCCGCCATCTGCGCCTCCGCCTCGATACCCGCGCTGCCCTGCCCCTCGATGATCCAGGCGTCGTCGAAGCTCGGCACCAGCGTCGCGCCCCGCGCCTCGGCCAGCCGTGCCGCGATCGCCTCGCGGCTTTCCGTCGCCCGGTCGTAGCGGACCACCTCCGCGCCGAGCGCCAGCGTCCCCTCCAGCTTCGCGCGCGGCGCGTCGGCGGGCATCACGATCGTCGCCGCGATACCGAGTCGCTTCGCCGCCCAGGCGACGCCCTGCGCGTGATTGCCCGACGAAAAGGCCACGACGCCGCGACGCCGCGCATCCTCGTCCAGCGCGGTCAGCCGATGCCATGCACCGCGAATCTTGAACGCGCCGATCGGCTGCAGCGATTCGGCCTTGAAAGCGACGGTCATCCCGTTGATTTCGCGGGTGTAAAGCGGGGTGGGCGGCAGGATGGCGGCGATCTTTCCGGCAGCATCGCGAACCCCCGCCCGTGTGGGCTGTCGCAAAATCGTCACTTTTCGTCCTTTCGTGCGCTAACCCACTTTACATGGGGGTCGGACGACCATAGATCGCGCTTCCGCTGCCCCATGGGACTTCCAACCGCAAGGCAGCTTTTGTCACCGTATGCCGAAAGGCAATTGGAGGTCCCTTGAATTGGCCAAGCACCATAGCGCGCTGGGGTTAGCGCCCCTCTCGACCGCCCGTTCCGCATCTGTTCGCGGGGGCATCGACATCGCCAAAGCGCGCCCGGTTGATCCGGTTACGCTTGTTCGTCCGCACGCCGCGGCACGGGCAGCCCGATTCTTCGTCGAGAAGTTTCCGGGCCGTTCGATGTATGCGGTGAAGGCGAACCCCAGCCCGGACCTGCTCCGCGTGCTGTGGAACAACGGCATCACGCATTACGACACCGCATCGATCGCCGAAGTGCGCCTGGTGAAGGCGACGCTGCCGGACGCGACCTGCTGCTTCATGCACCCGGTCAAGTCGGAAGAGGCGATCGCCGAGGCGTATTTCGTCCACGGCGTGAAGACCTTCTCGCTCGACAGCCTGGAAGAGCTCGACAAGATCGTCCGCGCCACCGACGGCGCGACCGACCTGACGCTCTGCGTCCGGCTGCGCGTGTCGTCCGAATATGCCAAGCTCAGCCTCGGCTCGAAGTTCGGCGTCGGCCCCGGCGAGACGAAGGAACTGCTGATGGCGACCCGTCAGGTCGCGGATGCGCTCGGCATCTGCTTCCACGTCGGCAGCCAGACCATGTCCCCCGACGCCTATACCAACGCGATGGAGCGCGCCCGCGCCGCGATCGTCGAGGCGGCGGTGACGGTGGACGTGATCGACGTCGGCGGCGGTTTCCCCTCGGCCTATCCCGGCATGACCCCGCCGCCGCTGGAGCGTTTCTTCGACACGATCCACCGCGCGTTCGAAAGCCTGCCGATCAGCTATTCGGCCGAATTGTGGGCCGAGCCGGGCCGGGCGCTCTGTGCCGAATATGCGTCGGTCGTGGTGCGCGTGGAGCGTCGCCGCGGCACCGAATTGTACATCAACGACGGCGCCTATGGCACGCTGTTCGATGCGGCGCATATCGGCTGGAAGTATCCGGTGCAGCTGCTCCGCGAACCCGACAGCGACGCGCGGGACATGGACTTCGCCTTCTGGGGTCCGACCTGCGACGACCTCGACTATATGGCCGGCCCGTTCCCGCTGCCCGCGGACACGAACACCGGCGATTATTTCGAGATCGGCATGCTCGGCGCCTATGGCTCGGCGATGCGGACCAACTTCAACGGCTTCGGCGTCAGCGAGAATGTGATCGCGACCGACGAACCGATGCTGTCGGTCTATATCGAGGATGACCGGATGGACCGGCGCGCGACGAACGTCGTCAAGCTGTAACGACCACCGCGTAACTATATGAACTTCCCCCCTCCTGCCACGGCGGGAGGGGAGGCTCTGGGTTTCCGCGTCCCCAAGATTGAATGACGACGGGTTCTGGATAGCCAAAGGCGAACCATGACCGACACGCTGACCAAGACCGCCGGCGCCAACGCGCCGATCAACGACACCCGCAAGGCCGAACTGCTGTCCAAGCAGGTCAAGCACATCGACATCAAGAGCTTCGACGCGCGCCCGATCGTCGATGCGATGGCCGACATGAGCTTCACCAGCCGCGACCTCGGCCGCGCGACCAATATCTACAACCAGATGCTGGCCGACAAGGACTGCTCGATCTTCCTGGTCATCGCCGGGTCGACCTCGGCCGGCGGCTGCATGGACCTGTATGCCGAGCTGGTGCGCAACAACATGGTCGACGGCATCGTCGCGACCGGCGCAACCATCGTCGACATGGATTTCTTCGAAGGGCTCGGCCACAAGCATTATCAGGCGCTCGAGATCCCGGACGACGACACGCTGCGTTCGCTCTACATCGACCGCATCTACGACACCTATATCGACGAGGAAGCGCTCCAGAACGTCGATCACACGATCTTCGAGATCGCCGAATCGCTGGAACCCAAGGCCTATTCGAGCCGCGCCTTCATCCGCGAGATGGGCAAGTATCTCGTCGAGCACGGCAAGAAGGACAACAGCCTCGTCAAGCTGGCGTACGAACATGACGTGCCGATCTTCTGCCCGGCGTTCGTCGACAGCTCGGCGGGCTTCGGCCTGGTCAAGCATCAGGTCGATGCCGCCAAGGCCGGCCGCCCGTACATGATGATCGACGCGGTCGCCGACTTCCGCGAACTCACGCAGATCAAGATCGAGGCCGGCGTCACCGGCCTGCTGATGATCGGTGGCGGCGTGCCGAAGAACTTCATCCAGGACACCGTCGTCTGCGCCGAGATCCTCGGCCACGACGACGTGCAGGTCCACAAATATGCCGTGCAGATCACCGTCGCCGACGTCCGCGACGGCGCCTGCTCGTCCTCGACGCTGCAGGAGGCGGCGAGCTGGGGCAAGGTCAACACGGGCATCGAACAGATGGTCTTCGCCGAAGCCGGTTCGGTGATGCCGCTGCTGGCGTCGGACGCCTACCACCGCGGCCTGTGGAAGGATCGTCCGGTTCACCGCTGGAGCAAGCTGTTCGACCAGTGATCTGACGCCCCTTCCGCATCGGGAAGGTCGTTCGACGCGACCATGATCGGGGGCAATGCCGGGCGACCACGCCCGGCATTGCCCTTTTCATTCGGGCCAAGGTCGGATTGCGCTCGCCAAGGGGCGAGCTGGGATCGCCATTCAGCTGTCGTGCCCCGATCCACAGAGCGACCCGCCACCCGGACTCGTCCGACAAGTATCGCCTGCGAACACCACCTCGTCATCCCCGCGAAGGCGGGGATCCATAAACGCTGACGCTGCTGACAGAGCCGCAAGGTTCGCCAGTATGGATCTCCGCCTCCGCAGGGATGACGAAGCATGGATATGTTCGGACAACATGCTCCCCGAACGGGTCCGGATGATCCCCGACCAGTTCCGGGGTCCACCCAAACCGTTTGAACGTCGGGCGCGACGCTGTCGGGAGCATGCCACCCGGTGGCCCCGAAACACGTCGGCAAACACCCCCTCAAACCCAACCTCGTCATCCCCGCGAAGGCGGGGATCCATAAACGCCGACGGGGCCGCGAGGTCAGCCGGTCTGGATCCCCGCCTCCGAGGGGATGACAAAGCATGGATATGTTCGGACAATATGCCCCCCCCCAACAGGTCCAGGATGACAGGCTTTCCCTAGGGTTGCCGGTCGGTCCTTGCCAAATGTCGATCCACCCCGGCATTGGCACTGTACGACCGGCATCGCGCACGGCACACTCATCCCGAACCGGGGAATACACGATATGCCGATGCTGCTCGCAGCCTTGCTCGGGTCGGCGCAAGCCGCACCCGCCGCTGCGCCCGATCTCACCGATATGGTCGCGCTATACGATGAAATTTGCCTCAGGACCTTTCCGATCGACGAACAGCTGGACGCCCTGATGGCGAGCAAGGGGGCGAAGGCGATGACGCCCGAACAGGTCAAGGTGACGTTGCGCGACGATCCGGGGCGCGGCTGGTCCCTGAAGCATGGTGGCCGAACCTATACGATCTTTCTCGAATTGCCGCCGTTCCATGCCTGTTCGGTGCGTGTGGGCATCGGCGGCGGCACGCCTGACCTCACCGGATATCGCACCGCAGCGGCGGCGTTCACGGCGGATCACAAGGGCTTCACCGCGCAAAAACCGATGGACGTCGATCGCGGTGACATCCACATTCACGCCGAAGCCGACTTCCGCGCCTTGCCCGGCGGAACAGGCGAACAGTTGATGGTGATCGCGCAGACGATCACCGATCCGGCCCGCCGCGCCAAGGGAGAGACCGCCACCGAGCTTCGTTTCGTCCATCAGATCAAGGCGGTGCACTGATGCATAGTGAAATCCTGCGCCCGATGGTGGCGCTGATCGGCTGGACGCTGGTCATGCTCGTCTGGATGCTCGCGACGCGGCTGCCGGCGATGAAGGCCGCCGGCCTCGACCTCGGCAAGCTGGTCGGCACCAAGGCTGCCGACGCCGATCGCGGCCTCCCGCCGCACATCCAGTGGATCGCGCACAATCACAACCATCTGATGGAACAGCCGACGCTATTCTATGCCGTCTGCACCGTGCTCGCGCTCAGCGACAGCGGCAACGGCGTCAACGCCGCCATCGCATGGGTCTATGTCGGCCTGCGGATCGGCCATTCACTGGTACAGGCGACGGTCAACCGGGTCGGCCCGCGCTTCATGCTGTTCCTGGCGTCGACCGTCGCGCTGGTGGCACTCACCCTGCACGCCGCCATGGCGGTCTTCTGATGGCCAAGGGAGAGGTATTCGAACGCCACCGCCAGCCGTGGACGCAGGACGAAATCCAGAAGCTCCACACGCTGGCCAAGAAGGGCATGGCGCTGAAGGCGATCGCCAAGGCGCTGAAGCGTAGCGAGGAATCGACCAAGGATCGCGCCAAGGCGGACAGTCTGCCGATCGCCAAGCTGCGTTGATCCGGCGATGATCGCAACCGCGCTTCTGCTGATGACCGCCACACCGGTCGCCCACCCTGCTCCCGCTCCCCTTGCGGTTCCGACGACGCAGGTCACGATCGGACTGCACCCGGCGATCGACCGGCCATCGACCCGTTTCGAAGGCTGGGGCACCGCGCTCGCGTGGTTCGCGAACGTCACCGGCGGCTGGCCTGACGCGGAACGCACCCGCCTCGCCGACCTGTTCTACGGCCGCGACGGGCTTGGCTGGACGATCGCACGCTACAATATCGGCGGGGGCGATGCGCCGACGACGCCGAAATATCTGCGTACCGGGGCCGCCGTGCCGGGCTTCTGGCGACAACCCGCGGGCACCGCCGGGCGCGACTGGTGGCGAGCGGACGATGAACGGATGTGGGACTGGACGCAGGATGCGAACCAGCGCTGGTGGCTGGACGCGGTGCGCGTCCGCGTCGACCGGCCGATCTTCGAAGCGTTCTCCAACTCGCCGCCGTGGTTCATGACGGTATCCGGCCGGGTGTCGGGCGCCGAGAAGCGGACCGACGACAACCTGCGCCCAGGACAGGAACGCGCCTTCACCGATTATCTCGCCCGTGCGGTGGACGAGTTGCAGCGTCGCCATCACATCGCCTTCCGCACCCTGTCCCCGGTCAATGAACCCAACACCGATTATTGGTACGCCGCCAACACGCAGGAGGGCGCGCACTGGAGCCCCGAGCGCCAGGCGATGATGATCGATGCGACGGACGCCGCCCTGAAGGCGCGCGGGCTGGCGACCGTCGTCGCCGCGCCGGACGAGACCAATTCGCAGACCTTCGTGACCGACGTCGCGGCCTATTCCCCCGCGACGCTCGCCCGCGTCGGCCAGCTCAACGTCCACAGCTACGGCACGCTGCATCAGACCGCCGTGCGCGACATCGCGCGGGCCGCCGGCATCCGGCTGTGGATGAGCGAGAACGATACCCCGCGCGAGGGCGATCCGGAGGACATGAACAGCATGCCCTCGGCCCTCGCCTTCGCCGAGCACGTCGTCGCCGACCTCAAGCGCCTCGAACCCGCCGCATGGGTCTTCTGGCAGGCGGTGGAGACGCTGTCGGCGATCGACGGCAAGCGCGGTTCGAACTGGGGCCTGGTGAAGGCGAATCTGCGCGCTGCGCCGGATGGCGACCATGCCGTGCAGGTGACCCGCAAATATTGGGCGATGGCGCAGTTCAGCCGCTACATCCGGCCCGGCTACCGGCTCGTCCCGGTCGATGATCCCGATACCGCCGGCGCGCTGTCGCCGGATGGCGGCACGCTGGTGCTGGTGCACGTCAACAGCGCTCCCGTCGCGCGACGCCTGACGCTGCCCGGCGGTTGGGCTGCCCGGATGGTGACGACCGATGCGACGCACACCGCCTCCTGCGTCCCAGGCACCACCGCCCCGCCCCGATCCATCGTGACACTGGTCCTCACCCGCGGCACGCGCGGCGTCCGCATCTGCGGCGGCGGCGACGCACCCAGCGCGCTAGGGCGACAGGCCGGCTGACCCCCTGCTGCCGCCGCGCGTGCTGCCCGGGCTCAACCGAACAGCCGCTTGACGCTTCGCTCCAGCGTCAGCAATTGCCACAGCGTGCGGCCATGATCGGCCTTGCCGCTGCGGTGATCCTCCGCCAGCCGCGCCACTGCCGCCATGTCGAACCAGCCGCTCTCGATCAGCATCCGCGACCGTGCGAGCGCCTCCGCCTCGGCGGCGAGCGGACCCCGGAACCATGCGCTCACCGGCGCGGCGAACCCCATCGGGGGTCGCGACAGGATGTCTTTCGGCAGGTAACGCTCCAGGCTGCGCTTCATCAGCCACTTGCCCTCCCCGCGCCGCAGCCGCAGCCGCATGGGCAATGTCGCGCAAAAGGCGACCAGCCGGTGGTCGAGCAGCGGTTCGCGCGCCTCCAGCCCGACCGCCATGCTCGTCCGGTCGACCTTCGTCAGGATGTCGCCGGGCACACGGATCTTCAGGTCCGCATATTGCGCCCGATCGATCGCATCGCGTGCCGGCGCCATGCGCATCGCCGCCACGTAGCGATCCTCCGCCCGATGCCCGCCCAGCGCCGCGCGCGCCTGCGGGCTCAGCAGCCGGGCCCGCCACTCCGGCGACGTGACGCCGACCATCCGGGCATAGGCCTCGCCCCCGTCCATGCCGATCGCCGTCAACGCCGCCCCGGCGGGCAACCGGCCCGGTTCGGCGAATGCGCTTCGCCAGGTGTCGGGCATCCATCCGCGCACCCGCTCCGCCGTCGCGTGGCTCCCGTAGCGACGGTGGCCGGCCAGGATTTCGTCCGCGCCATCGCCCGCCAGCGCGACGGTGACGCTCTGCCGCGCCAGCGCCGCGAGCTGGTACGCCGCCAGCGCGCCGCCATCGGCGAAGGGTTCGTCGAAGTGATGAACCAGCGTGTCGATCGCCGCGAAATCGTCGGGCTTGGCGGCCTGGGCGTGGTGATCCGTGGCGAACCGCGCGGCGACCGCGGCGGCATGGGGCCGCTCGTCCTGCCCCGACCCGTCGAAGCCGATCGTACAGGTCCTGACCGCCGCCTTGCTCGCCTCGGCCATCAGCGCGACCACGGCGGCACTGTCCATGCCGCCCGACAGCAGCGCGCCCAGCGGCACGTCGGCGACCATGCCGCTGCGCACCGCGTCGCGCATGCGCGCCAGCAGGTCCTCGCCCAGCGCCCTGGTCGATCCGGCGGCGCGGTCGGCGAAGCTGACGTCCCACCATTGCCGCGGTCGCGGCATGCCCTGCCATCGCTGCACGGCCAGGCAATGCCCCGCGGGCAGCTTGCGCACGCCCGCGACGATGCAGGCGTCGTCGGGGACATAGCCATAGGCGAGGAAGTCCTCGACCGCGGTGACGTCGGGCACCCGCCGCAGCAGCGGGTGGGCCAGCAGCCCCTTCAGCTCCGATGCGAAGGCGACGCTGCCATCGGACAGCTCGACATAATGGAGCGGTTTCGCCCCGATCCGGTCGCGCGCCAGGAACAGCCTACCGGTATCGGCGTCGTGCAGCGCGAAGGCGAAGGTGCCGTCCAGCCGGTCCAGCATCGCCGGCCCCCAGGCGCGCCAGCCGTGCAGCAGCACCTCGGCATCGCCCGCGGTCAGGAACCGGGCGCCCTTCAGCTCCAGCGCGGCGCGCAGTTCGGCGAAGTTATGGATCGCGCCGTCGCAGGTGACCGCCAGCGCGCCCGACTGCATCGGCTGCGGCGACCCCTTGGGATCGATGACCGCGAGGCGCCGATGGCCCAGCCCGACCCCCGGCGCAGTCCACACCCCCTGCCCGTCCGGGCCGCGATGCGCCTGCGCGGCGATCATCGAGGCGATGCGGGCGGGATCGACGGGCTTCGGCGTGGCGGGATGGAAGATCCCCGCGATGCCGCCCATCAGCGCAAGCCGGCGAGCGAATCACCCAGCGTGCCGATCGGCCCGATCGCCGCAGCGAGCGCGGCGATGTCGGCGCGGGCGTCGCGCGCCGGCACGATTTCCGCGGACAGGTGGATCGCCACCGCGCGCTGCGGCCCGCCGAGCAGCTTCGCCTTCATCGTCTCGATCTTCACCACGCGCTCGTCCGCCGTTACCCTGTTGCCGACCACGTACCATGTCGCGACGATGCGCTCCACCGGTCCGGGCGCGGTCATGCGCAGCGCAGCGCCGCCCGCGATCGGCGCTTCGTCGGCGATCCGCACCCAGCGGTCCTCCTCGCGGATCGCGCCGGTGCCGAACGCGCCGATCTTGTGCCCTTCGCCCTGGCTGCCGAACACCGCGACCGCCACGTCGACCGCCGCGCCGCCGCGGGCATAGCGGCCGAACAGCACTTGATCCGCACCCGGATAATAAGGCTGCCACGGTGCCGCACGGCTGAGCGGCGCGCGCGACCAGCCCGCCACCGTCGGCAGATCGATCGCGGCGGGGAGCGGTGTCGCCCGGTGCGCGATCGCCGCGCTCCAGCCGGGCCAGATCGCCGCGTTCCCGATCGTGAGAAGCACCGCCAGCGGCAGCCCGATGCCACCGCGGGTCACGGCGGGCAGCGTCGCCGGATCGAAGGCCGGCGCATCGGGCGCGCGGTCGAACCAGCGCCACCCGATCGCCAGCACCGCGGCCATCACCAGCCCGAAGAAGAGCCAGCCATAGACGATATGGTCGAACCCCGTCGCCGCTTCGACGCTGGTCAGGTGCGCGGCATAGATGGTGCCGAACGCACGCAATCCGTTGGCGAACACCGGCACGCACAGTGCGGCGAGCATGAACCACGCCCGGCGCGTCCTCGACACGAAGCAGACGTTGGCGACGAGCACGCCGAACGCGAGCATCGCGATGACGAACTTCGCACCCGAACATGCCTCCGCCACCTCGAAATAATAGCGGCCGGCATGGATGAGGACGCCGTTGGACGCGGCCGGCACGCCGGCGATGTGGAGCAGCGGCATGACGATCCGCACCGTCACTGCCTGCAACGTCGCCTCCAGCTCCTCGCCAAACGGGACGAGGAACAGCGCGTAACCCAGCGGGAACAGCAGCCCGCGCGCGACCTGCGCGCCGAGCAGCGTCACCACCGCACCCTGTAGCATCACGATCAGGCCGAACTGCCGCGCGAAGGTGACCGATCCGGCATCGCCCATCAGCCACCCCGCCCCGCCGACGGCGACGACGGCCAGTCCCGGCCACCAGGCTTGCGGCACCAGACCGGCGAGTTCGCGCCGCCTTTGCCACACCAGCCAAGCGATGACCGGCCCGATGAACAGGCAATGCCCGAACGTGGTGCTGATCCACCAGGTCGTGACCAGCCGCGCGACATCGTCGCGGAACAGCAGCAGGATGGCGGCGACCGCCAGCGCGAGCGCGACCCCGTGGCGATGCCATGGGTTCGCAGCAGCGATGCGATGCGGGTGAACCGCGACGCTCATGCCGTCAGCTCCAGCAGCATATCCAGCGGGGCCAGCCGGGCGTGCCAGTCGTAGCGCGATACCACCCGCGCGCGCGCTGCCGCGCCGAGCGCATTCGCCGCGGGCGGGTCGTTCAGCAATGCCAGGATGCCGGCGGCATGATCGGCGGCATCGTCGGCCACCCGCAGCGTCCCGCCATGATCGATCCCTTCCGCGGCGGCCACGGATGCGACAACCGGGCGCGCCATCGCCATCGCTTCCAGCACCTTGTTCTGGATGCCGCGCGCGAGTTGCAGCGGCGCGACGCACACGTCGGCGGCGGCGAGCCACGGCCGCACGTCGTCCACCGCCCCGGTCACGCTCACCCGATCGCTCGCGAGCGCCCGCACCGCTGCGGTCGGCGCGCGGCCGACGATCGCGAATGCAAGGTCGGGGCGCTCCGCATGCAGCAGCGGCAGCACCTCGGCGACGAACCATGTCACCGCCTCGACATTCGGGCGGTAATCCATCTGGCCGGTGAAGACGACCAGCGGGTGAGAAGGGGTATGGTTCGCCGTTGCGACTGACAGCGAGCCCACGCCCTCGCGCGCGCCGGAGCCCACGCGTGCAGGATCGAACGCGGCGGCGTCGATCCCGTTCTCCACCACGTCGATCCGGCCTGTCGCGCCCCCCGCCCGGAACAGCGCCGCCTCGGCCGCGCTCACGAACAGGCTGGCGCGCACAGCCGCCGCAACCTGCCGCTCGTACGCGCCCAGCCGCCGCGCCTCGCGCCGCATCATCCAGCGCAGCGGCGCCGAACCGCTTTGCGCAAAGCCTGCGAACTTCGCGGAGTCCACATCGACGAAGTCCATCACCGTGGGCACGCCGGCGGGCAAATACTGCGCCATCTGCCCAGAGAAACAATAGACCGCGTCCGCCCGCACCCGCGCCACCGCGTCGCGCAGCGCCGGCGATGCGAACGCGGTCAGCGATACCGGCAATCCCTTCGCCAGCGCTTCCACCGCCGCCAACGCCTGCGGCTTGCGTCGCCGCACGAGCGCGATACTGGCGAGTGCCTCCGCAAGGTCCGGCGGCACGTCGAAGTCCGCCTCGCTCTCGGCGAAGGCGACCAGGTGCACGCGCGCGCGCGCGGCGAGGTAGCGCAGCAGATGATAGCTGCGGATCTTGTCGCCGCGGTCCGGCGGGAAAGGTGCACGGTGGCAGAGGAACAGCAGGTCCATCAGCCGAGGCCGCGCGAGATCCATGGCCCCAACAGGTTGGCGATCGGCAGCGGCAGCTTCTGCCACGTCCGCACCATCAACGCATATTTCGGATTGAGCGGATTGACCTCGCGCGCCGCGCCGGCGCTGCGCTTCGCATAGCTGCGCACGCCGGGCGCGAAGCCCCAGTTCTTCTTGAAGGCCGCCGCCCCGGTGCCGGTCTTCGATCGTCCGAAGTCGAACCGCGTACAGCCCCGCGCGCGCGCATGGTTCATCAGCGCGAAATACATCCGGTCATTGGCGCGCAACGCCCGCGCGCCCGCGGTGCCGCCGCCCCAATATGGGAAGACGGTGCCCTGAAAATACAGGCTGAGCACGCTCGCCACCGCCCGGCCCTGATGCCGCACGGTCAGCACGTCGGCATCCATCCCCTCCGCGACGCTGCGGAACAGCCGCGCCGGGAACACCGGCGTGCCGAGGTTGCGCACCGATTCGGCGTAGATCGCATAATGTTCGCCCAGCATCGCCGCGCCACCGGTCGCGACGTCCAGGTCGAAGCCCAGTGCCCGCCGCACCTCGGCGCGCTGCTTGCGCGGTATCGCGAGCAATTCCGCCTCGTCGTCCGCCGCCAGATCGCGCACGAAGCCCAGATAGGCGGTGTCATCGGTGTCCCAGCCGGCCGGCGCGGGGCCGCCGCGCAGTTCGACGCCGGGACAGCCGATCCGTTGCGCAAGGTCCCACGCGCCCGATGCCAGCGCCTCCACGCCCTCACCCAGGATCCCGCCGTCGACGCCGAAGCCGGTCGATACCAGCGCCTTGCCGAACAGCGGCGATCGCATCTCCGTAAGCGGCAGGACACCCGCCAGGCTCCCGTCCGCCCGCTCCGCCACCAGATAGCGCGCGCGCTGGCCGCAGCCACGCTCGACCGCGCGGCTCCAGGCGGTCATGTGGAATGGCGTCGCCGCGGTCTGATCGCGGACGAATGCGTCGATCGCGGCGCTGTCGCCGACATCGCGCAGGTCCGCTTCGCGCACGCCCAGCGGCACGTCGAGCAGCGGCATCGTCACGCCAGCATCGCCGCTTCGCGCGCGACGACCGCATCGACGCGGCCCCAGTCGTGCCGGGCGATCAGGCCGCGCAGCTTGCCCGCCATCGCGCCCAGACGGCTGTAATGGCGCACCTTCGACCGCAGCGGCGCAGCGGCGACGCGCGGCTGGCCGGGATCGACCTCCCACGGGTGGAAATAGAACACGCCGCCATGTCCCTCGCGGTTGACCTGCCGCGTCGCAAAGTCGGTCAGCGCCGCGGGCAGCATGCGGAAGAACCCGCCGCCGGTGGCGATGTGCCGGCCACCGATCCGCGCCACCGTCACCGGCAGTTCGATCAGCGGCGCATCGCGCAGCGGGCGGAAGGCATAGCGCGGCGCATCGCGCCAGCCGTAATGATCGTGCGCCACCGGCGCGACGCTGGACGAATAGGCATAGCCAGCCTCGGCCAGTTCGTCGAACGCCCACAGGTTGCGCGTGTCGATCGAAAAGCTGGGCGCGCGATAGCCGGTCACCGCCTGCCCGCCGGCATCCTCCAGCGCGACGCGCGCACGGATCAGATCGGCGCGGAACGTCGCCGCATCCATCGTGAACACCCGCTGGTGATCCCAACCGTGGCTGGCGATCTCATGCCCGGCGTCGACGATACGGCGGATCAGCTGCGGATGCCGTGCCGCCACCCAGCCGAGCGTGAAGAACGTCGCCTTCGCGCCGCTTTCGGCGAACAGGTCGAGCACCGCGCCGGTATTCGCCTCGACCCGGCTGGCGTGCGAATCCCAGTCGGACTTGTCGATCACGCGTTCGAACGCGCCGACCTGAAACCATTCCTCCACATCGACGGACAAGCCGTTGAGGATGCGATCCCCACCCGGACTAAGCGGCATGGTCCCACGCCGCCGGAGCACGGATGGGCACATGATCCGCGTGCAGGTCCGGCACACCCGCCACGAACGCGGATGCGGCGGCGGATGCCTCGGCCCGATCGGCCTCGACCCAGTCGACCAGCAACGTCAGCATGCGGCGCAACGCCGCCTCCTGCTCCTCGACCCGCGCTTCCAGCGCCGCGATCCGCTCCTCGCTCACGCTCGGGACCGCCGGCTGCGGGTGCACCACGGCATCCGCAACCGCCTCCTCATCCGCAGTTGCGTCCTTATCCGCAGCCTCATCCTGCCCGGCCGGGACGGCGGCGACCGGCGACACCGTCGCCACCTCCGTTGCGGGCGAGTCCGGGACTACCGGTTCGTCGGCCGGCTCCAGCCATTGCGTCGTGCGCGGCACGAAGCGGCGGACCACCTCCTCCACCGGCGCGGCCGGCTTTTCCTCGGTCGCGACGACGGGCGCTGCGTCCACCACGGGCGCGTCCATCGCCAGCATCGGCAGATCGGCGTGCAGATCGCGCAGCACCGTCCGCACGACGCGACCGTCGATCAGCTCCAGCCCCTCGATCGCCGCATGCAGCATCACGCGGCCGGCCAACTGGTTGAGCCGCCGCGGCACGCCGCCCGATCCCTGATACATCGCCTCGAACGCATCGTCGGCGAAGTCGGGGCGCCCCTGCCAGCCGACCACCGACAGGCGATGCGCGATATAGTCGGCGACCTCATGCGCCTCCATCGGGTCGAGATGATGAATCGCGATCACCCGCTGGCGCAGCTGTTCCAGCCGTTCCGATCCATGCAGCCGTTCGCGGAATTCCGGCTGGCCGAGCAGCAGGATCTGGAGCAGCGCATGCCCGCCGGCCTGGAAGTTCGACAGCATGCGCAGTTCTTCGAGTGCATCGACCGGCAGCGCCTGCGCCTCGTCGACGATCAGCAGCGTGCGCCGGCCCGACCGCCGGACCGTGTGCAGCCCGCGCTCGATCGCGGTCAGCAACTGCGCCTTGGCGAGGCCGGCGGGATCGACGCCCAGCCCGGTGGCGACGATGCGGAGCAGGTCGTCGGCGGGGATCGCGGTCGACACGATCGTGATGACGTTGAGCGCCGCAGGGTCGAGCATGCCGGTCAGATGCCCGACCAGCGTCGTCTTGCCCGCGCCGATGTCGCCGGTGACGACGACGAAGCCCTCGCCCTGCGCCAGTCCGTAACCCAGATAGGCCATCGCCTTGCGATGCGTCGCCGTCTCGTACCAGAAGCGCGCGTCCGGCGTGAGCTGGAACGGGCGGCCCGACAGTCCGAAATGTTCGTCGTACATCCGTCGTCCCTTAGAAGGAGTAGCGCGCGGCGAGCAGCGCCTGCGCCGACCACGTGGTATCCACATCGCGCGTGTCGAACGCGTAAACGCCCGCGCTTGCCGACGTCGTGATGCGTCCGAAGCTGTGCCCGTAGCTCGCGGTGCCGCCATAGGCCCAGACGCCCGCCGCCTGCGCCACGCCCGATTCATAGTAATTGACGAAGACGTTGGCGTCGATCGTCGACACCGGCGTCAGCGTGCGGTTGAAGAACAGCTGGCCATAGGCGCTCTGGTCCTCGATCCCGTACAACGTCACGCCGGGTACGGTGTCCCGGTTGAACAGCTTGCGATTGGCATAGCCCGCGCCGCCGCCATAGGTCGAACGGCCCCGCGTGATCGACAGCACGACGTCGGCCCCCCGCGCGCGGTAGCTGGCGGTCGAGATCGACTGGAACACATCGTTCAGGCACCCGCCGGGCGTCGACCCGCTGGTCGAAAAGACGCAGCCGTTGAACTGCTGCGTGAACGCATCGCGCGCGGCGATGAAGCTGGTGGGCAGGTTGGCGAGGCCGGTCCGCAGCTGCCGACCGAAGGTGGTGACGCTGTCGTACACGTCCGCCGAAAAGCCGACATGCTCCGACGCCTGATAGGTGACGAGCCCGGTGTAGCTCGTCGAACCATAGCGCTTGCCGACCGAAGCCGATGCCGACGTGCGGCGGTTGGGCCGCCACACCACGCCCGCGTCGTAATAGACGCCGTCGGTGCGGTAGGTCACCTGCCGCGGCGACGCTTCGTCGGTGACGAAGCGGCCGTTGCCGTCCACCACCGGCGCGCCGGCGGTGGTGGTCAGGCCCGAACGGCTGCTCGTCTCGATCCGCTCGTAACCGACGCCGCCGGTCAGCGCGACATTGGCGGATACCGGCGCCAGCACGTCGCCGCGCGCGCGCCAGCCTTCGTAGCGTCCGTCGAGCTGCCCCGCATCCTCCCGCTCCCAGCCACCACTCGCGGTCAGGCCGATGGGCAGCACCTGTCCGGGCTGCACGCCCAGGATCAGGCCGGCGGACTGGCCGAAGCTGTCGTCGTAATAATCGAGCCGCGGCTGCCCCGCGGGTACGGCGGTGAAGCTGGGGCTGGTGACCTTGGTATAGCCCGCCTGATAGCTCGCGTTGACCGACACGGGGCCGGCATGGGTCGCGTAGCTCGGCCCGCCATAGACCGCATAGACCTGGCTGATGTTGTCGACGTTGCCGACCAGCACGCCCGGCGCCGCGCCGCGAATGTCCGAACGCGTCCGCGTCGCGATGCCGCCCGCCTCCAGCGTCAACCCGCGCGCGACCTTCGCCGACACCCGGGCGAGGCCCGTATGGACGTCGTCGTCACCGATCGACTTGTCCCACGCGATCCGCCGCTCGTAGCGGTAGGACAGCTGCGCATTGGTGCGCGTCGTGTTCGCCGCCAGGTCGATCCCCGCCGCCACGCTCGAATAGGTGAGCACGTCGCCGCTGTTGAGGTCGGCGTCCAGCACCTGCCCCAATTCGATATAGGGCGTCACCGTCACCCGCTTGCTCTGCCCCTGCGCGGCGCTGCCCGCGGCCAGCGCGCCCAGTGCGACGCCGATCGAAAGAACCCGGATCACTTGCCTGTCTCCTGGCCGTAATAGGTGCCGTAGCGGTGCCCGCCGGGCACGAACGATACGGCGTTCAGAACCAATGCGATGTCGTCGCAGCCATCCAGCCTCTGGACCGCTTCGCGCAGCTCGTTCTCGGGTGTGTGGTCGGCGCGCACGACGAGCATCACCTGCCCCACGAGCATCGCGAGCACCGCCGCCGGCGAGGCGGCGAGCGCGGGCGGCGAATCGAAGATCACGATCCGCCGCGAGTTGGCGTCGAGCAGCCGCGCCAGCACCGTGCGGGTGCGGGCGGAGGCGAGCAATTCAGTATCGGTCGCGGTCTTGGTGCCCGCCGGCAGGATCGACAGCCCGCCGACGTCGGTGCGGATCACCAGCGTCTCCACGTCGATCCGGCTGTCCGCCAGCGCGTCGAGCAGCCCGGGCTGCTCCGCCAGCCCCAGCTGCGCCAGCACGTCGGGCTTGGCGAAGTCGGCGTCGACCAGCAGCACTTCGGTGTCGCGCTCCGCCGCCAGCGACAGCGCCAGGTTGACCGCGCAGAACGTCTTGCCGTCGCCCGGCCGCGCCGAACAGACCAGCGCCGTCCGCGCCTTGTCGGCGTGGCCCGCCAGCGCGATCCGCTCGCGCGTGATCAGCAGCTGCCGTTTCACCAGCCGGAATTCCTCGGCCAGCGGGCCGACCGGCGCGCCCGGCACGATCATGCCCGCCTCCGCCAGCATGCCGCGATCGATGGCCGCGATGTCGCTGAGTTCGGGCGTCTCGTAGAATGCGGGCGGCAGCTCGTGGCCGACCGGCGCGCGCAATTCGGCCGGAATGGCGAGCAGCGTCGGTTCCGCCGCCGCGACGGCATCCGCCTCCCACGCCTGCCAGTCGTTCGCCGGTGCGGCGGCGACGGGCGCAGCGTCCGGCAGGCCGTCGACCGGCCCGCGCTGACGCAGCGCCGCGCCGAAGTCATAGGCGCGCGACGCCCGTTCCAGCAACGAGTCCCGACGGATGGGCTTGTGCATCATATTGTCCTCACCCCGCACGTCACGCCGCCATTCCGCGCTGAAGCACCTCGACACCGAGCAGCAGCACGTACGCCGCCATCAGCCCGGCGGTGCCGCCCAGGAACAGCTTCAGCCGCCTGGCGCGCTGGTCGGCCTGCATCCGCGTCACCACCTCGCCGATCGAACCGATCACCGGCATGCCGGTCGCCTTTTCCAGCCGCGGCCCCGTCGCAAAGGTCGCGCGCAGCTGGCCGAGCGCGAAGGCGGCGCCGATGCCCGCACCCAGTCCGACGATCAGCACGCCGGTCAGCAACAGCATCCGGTTCGGCGCGGTCGGCGCGCGCGGCACCGTCGGCGGATCGATCACGGAAAACTTGACGTTGTCGGTCTGGCTCTGCGCCTGTCCGCGCAAGGCGATCTGTTGACGCTGGGTCAGCAGCTGGTCGTATTGATCCTTCAACACCTGATAGTCGCGATCGATGCGGCCCTGCTCCGCCGCCACTTCGGGATCGCCCGACAGTTTCGCGTTCAGCTGGTCGAGGTCGCCCTGCAATTGCGCCTTGCGCATCCGCAGCGCCGCCACCGCCGATTGCTTGTCGGCGACCATGGATTGCAGCGACATGTACAGCGGGTTGGGCGTGCCGGCGGTGCCGCCGCCCATCGGTTCGCCGCGCGCCGCCGCCTGCGCGGCGCCAAGCTGGCGCTTGAGCGCGATCACGTCGGGATGCGCATCGGTATAGCCGCGCGCACGGGCATCGGCCAGCTGGCCCTGGATCGCGTTCAGCGCGGCACGTGCCGGGCCGGCCGCCATTCCGCCCATGCCGGGGATCGTCGCGGGGGTGCCCGCCATCTGGCCCTGCACGGCCGCAAGACTCGACTGCGCCGCGGCCAGGTCGCCGTCGACCTGTGCCATCTGGCTGCGCGATGCGCCGATCCGGTCGCTGACCGTGCCGGTGCCCGGCAGGGCGCCCAGATAGCGCGTCTGGAAATCGGATCGCTTGGCGTCCGCATCGGACAGCTTCTTCTGCAACAGGTCGAGCTGCTTGTTCAGGAAGTCGAGGCTCTGCGACGTCTGGCTGCGATCGCGGCCCAGGTTCTGCTCGACGAAGATGTCGATCAGCTTCTGGGTGATCGCGCGCGCCAGCTTGGGGCTGCTCGCGGTCGTCGTGATCTGGAACAGATTGTCCTGCTGGCTCTCCACCTTGATCGCGGTGGCCAGGCCGGCGACCCGGTCGGCGATGTCGCGGTCGCTCGATACCGTCTGCGCCAGATCGGTGCCGCGCACCACCTTCTCCAGGTTGACCGCGCTGATCAGCGTCTGGCGGATCGTGTCGACGTCCTTCTGCTGCGTCTGCGCCGGCGCATCCACCGATGCGGGCAGGATCGACTGCATCTGCACGAAGACGCGGGCGCGCGATTCGTAGCGGCTCGGCATCTGGCTCACCACGAACCAGCCGAGCACGCAGACGCCCCATGCCACCGCCAGCGCCAGCCAGCGCCGGGTCCAGATCGCGTGCAGCGCCAGCCGCGCCTCGTCGTAGATGCCGTTCATCCCGTGTGCCTCAGAACATCGATTCGGGGATGATGATCACGTCGCCGGGTTGCAGGCTGACGTTCGCGCTCGAATCGCCCTTCTTCAACAGGTCGGCGATCTGGAGCTTATACTCGTGCTGCTCGCCGGTATCCCGGTCGTGCCGCACCAGCTTGGCCTTGTTACCCGCCGCATATTGATTGAGGCCGCCGACCGCGATCATCGCATCGAGCAGCGTCATGTTCGCACGGAAGGGGATCGACGCCGGCTTTTCGGTCGCGCCGATCACGCGGATCTGCTGGCTGTAGGTGCCCGAGAAATTCTCGACGATCACCGAAACATTGGGGTCCTTCACATATTGCCCCAGCGCCTGCTTCATGTCGGCCGCCAGCATCGATGGCGTCTTGCCGACCGCGGGCATGTCGTTGATCAGCGGCGTCGTGATCCGGCCATCGGGACGCACCTGCACCTTCGCCGACAGTTCGGGGTTGCGCCATACGAAGACGTTGAGCTGGTCGAGCGGCCCGATCACATATTCCTCGCCGGGCTGTTCCTTGCTGGCGACGTAGCTGGCCGGCGGCAATTCGGGACGGCCGCCGCCGCTCGAACAGCCACCGAGCGCCGAGGCGGCGGCACCGATGGCGAGCAGGACACGGACGGAAACACCGGAACGCATGAGTCTTCTCCTGGCCGCCCGCAGGACCGCGTCACCGTGAGGAGACGCACGACGGGCTTCCAGACGCCTATGCCGGTGGACAGGTGAAGATAGCGTTAGGAACGCTGTCCCGCGCGGGCCGGCGGGCGGTGCCCGCCGTCGCCTCTTCCCGATGGCGCACAATCGGTTACCATGCGCTCATGGTCCCCGCCCTTCGCCCCGCCGCCTGGTTGGCCGCCCTGCTGTCCGCTACCGTCGCGACGGCCCAGTCGGCCCCGCCGTTGACCGCTTTGCAGATCGCCGGGGTCACCTCCGCGACGCAGGCGGAACGCATCGCGCCGGGGCAGTTGGAAACCGCGCGCCATCACGCCGGGGCGGTAACGCTGGTCGTGCTCGAAACCGGGATCGGCTCCGCCCGGCTGCTCCGGCTCGACGGCCGGCCGATCACGCCGCCCTCGACGCTTCGTCCGCTCTGCGGAGCGGCGGTCACCGCGGGCGCCTGCCGCCCCGGGGCGGTCACCACGGGGATCGAGATCACCTATCATCTCGGCCCGATCGCGACCGGACAGACGCTGACGGTGCAGGACACCTCGGCCAACCTGCCCGCGACCACGCTGACCGCGACGCTCACTTTCCGCTGAACGGGTCCTTACGATCGTTCAACCCGCCACCACCTCCAGCGCGGGCGGATGGCCAAGGAACGCGGCGGGGCTGGCGGAGGCGCCATATGCTCCGGCCAGAAATACGGCGATAAGATCGCCCGGCTCCGCCCGTGGCAACCCGACCCGGTCGCCCACCCGGTCGAGCGGCGTGCACAGCGGTCCGACCACCGACACCTCCTCGACCGACGCGCCACCGACGTCCGTCGCCAGCGCCAGCGGATAATTGCGCCGCACCACCGTCCCGAAATTGCCGCTCGCCGCCAGCTGGTGGTTGAGGCCGCCGTCGGTGACAAGAAAGGTTTCGCCCTGACTGTTCTTGCGATCGACGATTCGCGTCAGGTAGACGCCCGCCTCGGCCACCAGCCAGCGGCCGAGTTCGATCGCGAACCGACAGGCGGGCAAAGCGCCTCCCCGCGCATCCAGCGCGGCTGCCAGCGCCGCGCCGATCCGCTCGATATCCAACGACCGGTCCCCTGCGAAATACGGGACGCCGAATCCCCCGCCCAGATTGACGACGGGCGGCGCCTCGCCCGCTTCGTCCGCCAGGCGGGCCGCAAGCGCCAGCGTCGCCGCCTGCGTCTCGATGATCGCATCGGCGTCCAGCGCCTGGCTGCCGGCATAGATGTGAAACCCTCGCCAATCCGCGCCGGCATCGACGATCCGGCGGACGAGCGCCGCCGCGCGCGCTGCATCGACGCCGAACGGCGACGGCCGTCCGCCCATCCGCATCCCGGATCCGCGCAGCTCGACATCCGGATTGACCCGCACGGCAAGGCGCGGTGCGATCCCCAGTTCCCCGCCGATGCGCAGCGCCCGCTCCGCCTCGCCCTCCGATTCGACGTTGAGCGTCGCACCGGCGCGGATCGCGCCGGTCAGCTCGGCGTCGCGCTTGCCCGGCCCCGCGAAACTGATCGCCGCCGCCGGCTTGGCGTTCAGCGCCTTCTCGAGCTCCCCGCCCGACGCGACGTCCAGACCGTCGACCAGCGGCGCGATCCGCGCGATCAACTGGCCGAGCGGATTGGCCTTGATCGCATAATGCAGGTCGATGCCGGGGAACGCCGCCCGGAAGCGGGCGACGCGCGCCGCCACGATCCCGACGTCATAGACGAACACCGGGGTCGCCACGGCCCATTGCTCTGCCGAAGTGCCCGCGATCGTCAGCGTGCCGGATTGCCCGGCGAACTCGGGCGGCAGCGGTCCCATCGGCTTCATGCGGTCACCTCGGCACGGATCGCCGCCCGGTCGAGCTTGCCGTTCGCGTTGCGCGGCAATGTATCGCGCCACAGATAGCGGCCCGGCTGCATGAAGCTCGGCAGCAATCCCCGCAGCCGCGCACGCAGGGCCTCCTCGCCCGCGGCGTCGCCGGCCAGCATCACCACGATCCCCTGCCCCAGCCGGGCGTCGGGCACGCCCACCGCCACCGCCTCCCGCGCCTCGCCGCCTGCCAGCACCGCTTCCTCCACCTCCAGCGGGCTGATCCGGTTGCCCGCGCTCTTGATCATCTCGTCATCGCGCCCGACGAAGCGGAACAGCCCGTCCTCGCCCTCGACGACCGTATCGCCCGACCACACCGCCATGCCGTCACTCTTGGCCCAGGACGGCGCGGGACGGAACCGCACCTGCGTCCGCTCCGCATCCCGCCAATAGCCTTGCGCGACGAGCGGGCCGGCATGCACCAGTTCGCCGGGCTCGCCGATCGCTCGCGCGCCGTCCGCCCGCACCGCCATCACCTCGGCAAAGGGGATCGCCCGGCCCATCGCGTCGGGATGGGCATCGATCAGCGTCGGGTCGAGCCAGGTCGATCGGAACGCCTCGGTCAGCCCGTACATCGCGACGACTTCGGCTTGCGGGAACCGCTGCCGCAACCCGCGCACCAGCCGCTCGGTCAGCGCCCCGCCAGAATTGGTCAGCCGCCGCAGCCTTCCCGCCGTCGGCTCCGGCCAGTCGACGTCGAGCAACTGCACCCACAGCGGCGGCACGCCCGCCAGCGTCGTCGCCCCGACGCGCTCCACCGCCTTCACCACGTCCCGCGCGGTCATATAGTCGATCGGCGCCACCGCCGCCCCTGCATACCAGCTCGAAAACAGCTGGTTCTGGCCATAGTCGAACGACAGGGGCAGCACGCCCAGCACGCGATCGTCGGGCGCCAGCCGCAGGTAATGCGCCACGGACACCGCACCCAGCCACAGATTGGCGTGGCTCAGCATCACGCCCTTGGGGCGCCCGGTGGAACCCGACGTATACAGGATGGCTGCCAAGGCGCCCGGATCGTAGCGAGATCGCCCTGGGCCAAGCGCGTCGAGCGCGACGTCAGCCTCGTCCACCACCCGGCAACGGTCGGGCACATCGCCCTCCGCCAGCGTCTGCGACCGGCCCGCCTGCGTGATCAGGACGACCGCGCCGCTATCGGCAAGGATATGGCCGACCTGCGCCCGCCGCAGCGCCGGATTGACCGGCACGTGCACCAGTCCTGCTCGCGCCGCCGCCAGCGGCATCACGCAGGCGAGCGCCGTCTTCGGTAGCCACGTCGCCACGCGCTCGCCCGGCGCGAGTTCCAGCCCGTCGAACCAGCCGGCCACGCTTGCGACCGCGGCCTCGATCTCGGCGAAGCTCCACGTCCGCCCCCGTTCGATCAGCGCAGGCGCATCGGCGGCACCGCGAAGCAGATGGTCGAGGGGCGAGGGAACGGGATCGGGCGGCACCATGCCCCCTCATAGCGCCAGCCCGTTGCCGAATGCAGCCCCACCCTCTAACGGGTCGCGATCCGCAACCGATCAGGGCCGCCGATTTGCTCCCCGAAGGCTATTCCAAGGTCGAAACGATCGTCCGCGCCGTGCTCGCTGACGTTCTTGGCCTTTCCGCGGAACGCGTCGCCGCGTTCACGCCGACTACCCCTCTGTTCGGGGCGCTGCCCGAACTCGACTCGATGGCCGTCGCGGGCGTGCTGACCGAGATCGAGGATCGGCTCGCCATCCTGATCGACGATGACGAGGTGGACGGCGACATGCTCGAAACCTTTGGCGCTTTGACGGAATTTGCCGCGGGCAAGGCGCTCGTCTAACCCTCCGCCCGCATGGCGCCGCGGATCGATCATTATGACTGGGCGGGCGGGCGCGAAACGCTGCTCGGCTTCGGCCCGACCACCGGGCCGGTGTTGATCGCGGCACTGCCGTTGTTCGAAGAGGCCAATCGCACGCGCACCTTCACGGTGACGCTGCTGCGCGCGCTCGAACGCCGCGGCATCGCCGGCATGTTGCCGGACGTGCCCGGACAGGGCGAAAGCACCATGCCGATCGCCGGGCTGACGATCGCCAGCATGGCGATAGCGCTGGGCGCGCTCGCCGATCGCTGCCGGAAAGCCGGGCGGCGCACCTATGCGCTCGGCATACGCAGCGGCGCACTGCTCGATTCGCACGCGGCGCATCGCGGACGCTGGCATCTGGCGCCGCAGACCGGCGCGGATCTGCTTCGCGACCAGCATCGCATCTGGCGCGCCGCCGGCCATGGCGGCGACGTCGACGCCATGCTGTCCGGCGAAGGCGATCCGGTCGAAATCGCCGGCAATCTGCTGCCCGTCGCCCTGCTCGCCTCGCTCGCCGCCGCGACCCCGGTTTATCCCCCCGGCGATCCTCGCCGTATCGTCCGCCTCGTCAGCGACCCGCGCGACGCCGATCGCAAGATCGACGCCGCCCCGCTGTGGCGCCGCAGCGAACCCGGCAACGACCCGGTCCTGGTCGAGGCACTCGCCGACGACATCGCCACCTGGCTCGTCGCATGCGAAGGCTGATCACCTTTCCCTGCGCGGGGGAAACGCTGGTCGGCTCGCTCGACACCGCCGCCGGCTCGACGGGGCTGCTGATCGTGTCCGGCGGCAACGAGATCCGCTGCGGTGCGCACCGCGGCATGGCGCTGCTCGCCGAGCACGTCGCCGCCGCCGGCTACCCCGTATTTCGCTACGACAGACGCGGAATCGGCGACTCGACAGGGATTAACAACGGCTTCTCCTCAGCCCACCAAGACCTCCTCGCCGCCGCCGCGGCGTTCCGCGCGCAGGGTCAGGTCACTGACATTGTGGGTTTTGGGAATTGCGACGCCGCCAGTACACTCGCGCTTTATGGCCACGAGGCCGGCATCGACCGGCTGCTGCTCGTCAACCCGTGGACGGTCGAAGACACAGACGATCTGCCCCCAGTAGCGGCAATCCGCGCAACCTATCGCCAGCGGCTGACCAGCATCGCCGCGTGGCGCAGGCTGCTGCGCGGAGACTTAGATTTATACAAGGCTTTCAATGGCGTAAGGAAGGCAACTCGCAAGCCGTCGCAAGGGCTAGCCAAGCGTGTGGTCGCCGCCGTCTCGGGCTGGGGCGACGCAGCTAGCGTCGTCCTCGCACGCGGCGATGCCACGGCGCAGGCTTATGCGGCAGCCGCACGCCACCTCGAAGCGGAAACGTTCGATACCGATTCACACAGCTTCGCCCGCGCGCGCGATCAGCAGGCGCTGCGCACGTTCGTTTTGAACAGGCTCGCCGCGCAAGACGGCGGGGGCTGAACGAGCGAGACGCCCGCAGCGAGCCTATTCCGCAGCTTCGGCAAATTCGGCGAACTCCGCCGCCGCCAGAAAACGCTCGGCGTCGAGCGCGGCCATGCAGCCGGTGCCGGCGGCGGTGACCGCCTGGCGGTACACCTTGTCTGCAACGTCGCCGCAGGCGAACACGCCGGGGACGCTGGTGCGGGTCGATCCCGTCTCGACCGCGATATACCCGTCATCGTCGAGTGCCAGATGGCCGCGGAACAGTTCCGTTGCCGGATGATGGCCGATCGCGACGAACCCACCCTCGACGGCAAGGCTGGAGTGTTCACCCGTAACGGTGTCCTCCAGCTCCAGGGCCACGAGCCCGGCATTGCCGCCGCCGTCGACGAATTCGCGAACTTCCTTGTTCCACATCACCTTGATGTTCGGGTGCGCGTGTAGCCGCTCCTGCAGGATGCGCTCCGCACGCAGCGTGTCGCGACGATGGATCAGCGTCACGTCGTCGCTGTGGTTGGTCAGGTACAGCGCTTCCTCGACCGCAGTGTTGCCGCCGCCGATCACGGCCACCTTCTTGCCGCGGTAGAAGAAGCCGTCGCAGGTCGCGCAGGCACTGACGCCCTTCCCCTTCATCGCTTCTTCGCTCTCCAGGCCCAGCCACTTCGCCTGCGCGCCGGTGGCGATCACCAGCACCTCGCCCTCGTAGACGTCGCCGCCATCGCCGACGAGCCGGAACGGACGTGTCGACAGGTCGACCTCGACGATCGTATCCCACATCAACCGGGTGCCGACATGCTCCGCCTGCTTCTGCATCTGCTCCATCAGCCAAGGCCCCTGGATGACGTCGGCGAAGCCCGGGTAATTTTCCACGTCGGTCGTCGTGGTCAGCTGACCGCCCGGCTGGATACCCTGCACGACGATCGGTGCCATGCCGGCACGCGCACCATAGATGGCGGCGGACAGGCCCGCCGGACCTGAACCGAGGATCAGCATGCGCGTGGAATGGGTCGTCATGAGAGCGTACGCCTGTGAAGGAAGAAGGATTCGTCAGCTGATCTAGGGGATCGCGGCATGATTTTGAACCTCTGCCACTGCGATCGGCATTCAGTGGCGCGGAGGGTGCATCCAACCTGATCCAGCCGCGTTTTCGTAGGATAGCGTATAAGGCAGATCCTATGAGCGAAGATACGATCAACACCGAACCGTACACCGGCCCGTCCGGCGGCTGGGGCTCGATGAAGTCGGTCGCAGAGATCAACATGCGCGAGAAGGTGCGCCCCGACACGGCACGCGAACTCGCCCGCCAGAACAAGCCGGGCGGCGTCATGTGCGTATCCTGTGCCTGGGGAAAGCCCGCCCATCCGCATATCGCCGAATTCTGCGAGAATGGCGCCAAGGCCACGGCCTGGGAACTTACCAGCTATCGCAACACGCCCGAATTCTTCGCGAACCATAGTGTCAGCGAATTGCGGAGCTGGAAGGATTACGATCTCGAACAGGCCGGGCGGCTTACGCACCCGCTACGCTACGATCCTGCGAGCGACCGCTACGTCGCGGTCGCCTGGGAGGAAGCATTTCACGACATCGGGCGCCATCTGAAGGGCTATGATCCGGCCAAGGTCATATTCTACGCATCCGGCCGGGCCAGTCTCGAGACCAGCTACATGTGGCAGTTGATGGCCCGGATGTACGGTAGCCAGAACCTGCCCGATTCGTCGAACATGTGCCACGAGACGACGTCCGTCGGCCTGAAGTCCGCGATCGGATCGCCGGTTGGGACGATCCACCTGTCCGACTATGACAGCTGCGATATGATCCTGTATTTCGGGCAGAATCCGGGGGTGAACAGCCCGCGCTCGCTGCATCCGCTGCGCGCCTGCGCCAAGCGCGGAGTCGAGATCATCGTGTTCAACCCGCTGAAGGAACGCGGCCTCGAACGCTTTACGGATCCGCAGAACCCGGTCGAAATGGCGACGGGCAAGTCGACGCCGATCGCCAGCCAATATCATCAGGTAAAGACCGGCGGCGACATCGCCGCCATGCTCGGCATCTGCAAATATGTCATCGAGGCGGACGACCAATGCAAACGCATCGGCGCCCCACCGATCATCGACCATCCGTTTATCGACAGACATACCAAGGGCTTCGACGACTTCGCTCGCATGGTGCGCGAAACCGGCTGGGACCGCATCGAGCAGGAGAGCGGCCTGTCTCGCGCAGATTTACAGAATGTCGGCGCCATATATGCCCGGTCTGAACGGGTAATCTGCGTCTATGGCATGGGCCTGACCCAACATGTCCACGGCATCGACAATCTCCACACTCTGGTGAACCTGATGCTGCTGCGCGGCAACGTCGGGAAGCCGGGCGCGGGCTTCGGTCCTGTGCGTGGACATAGCAACGTGCAGGGTCAGCGCACCGTCGGCATCACCGAAAAGCCGGAACTCGCGCCGCTGGACCGCCTGAAGGAGCTCTACGACTTTGAGCCTCCTCGCGAGAAAGGTTGGGATACCGTCGAGGCATGCGAGCGCATTATCGACGGCACGGCACAGGCGTATCTGGGACTTGGCGGCAATCTGGCGCGGGCGGTTCCCGATACGGCGGTGATCGAGCCCGCTTGGCAGCACCTCGACCTGACTGTGAGCATTGCGACCAAGCTGAACCGGACCCACTTGCTGCCCGGAAAAACCTGTTATCTGCTTCCCTGTCTTGGCCGGATCGAGATCGACGAGCAGGCGAGCGGGCCGCAGGCGGTGACGATGGAAGACAGCTTCAGCCGCATTTATGGATCGAAGGGCAAGGCAACGCCCGCGTCGGACACGCTGCTGTCGGAGCCGGCGATCATCGCCGGGATCGCCAAGGCGATGCTGCCCGCCGGTCCGAAGCCCGATTGGGATGCGTGGGTGGGCGATTACGCGCTGGTCCGCGACGCGATCGAGGCGACCTATCCGGACAAGTTCACGCGCTTCAACGAGCGGATGTGGGTGCCGGGCGGTTTCTGGAAGGGCGTGCCCGCGGCGCACCGCCAATGGGAAACGGAAAGCGGCCGTGCCGAATTCAACGTGCCATCGTCGCTCAACGCTACGGGTTTCGAGGATGCGCCGGGGCGCTACCGCCTGATGACGCTGCGATCGAACGACCAGTTCAACACGACGATCTACGGCTATCACGACCGCTTCCGCGGCATCAAGGGAACGCGGGATATCGTCTTCATGAATCGCGCCGACATGGCCGAAAACGGGTTTGCGGAACACGACCTCGTCGATCTGGTCGGCGATGCCGGTGACAATGGCGAGCGCCGAGTCGGCAAGCTGCTGTTGGTGCCATACGACATACCGCGCGGCTGCATCGGCGCTTACTACCCGGAGTGCAACATCTTGATACCGGTCACGCACAAGGCGGAACAAAGCCATGTTCCGGCAGCGAAATCCGTTCCGGTCCGCGTGGAACGCTCGCTCTGATCCTGGGCGCGATCCTGGCGGGCGGGCGGTCCAGCCGCTTCGGCACGGACAAGGCCAATGCTCTGTTCGAAGGGCGGCGGTTGCTGGATCACGTGCGTGAGGCGCTTGCGCCTCACGTCGATGTCGTGGTCGTCGTCGGCAGGTCCGGCGGCATCCCGGACTTGCCGTCGCCCGATCTTGGACCGCTCGGCGGAATAGCCGGAGCGCTCGATCATGCCGCCACGCACGCTTTTGACAGCGTCTTGACGGTCGGCTGCGACATGCCGCGCCTGCCATCAGCTTTGCTCGATGCGCTGCTCCAGCGTGCGCCGAGCTATTGTACCGACGTGCCGATCCTGGGCCATTGGCCCGCCGCCTGCGGTGCCCAGTTGCTGGCCCATGTCGAAGCCTCGTCGCGACGTTCGGTGCTGGGCTGGGCGCATGCCATCGGCGCGTTGCCGATCGCCTCTCCCGAACCGATCGCCAACGTCAATACGCCTCGCGATCTCCTGACGTTATGACGGCGGCGCGCGGGGAGGCGACGTATATCGTGCATTCGGATGGCGCGATCGTCACGGGCCACCGACAGGTTGCCGTGGAAGCACCCGTTGCGATCGAAGTCGACGGCTTCGGCTACGCGGTGATGATGATGACGCCGATGGATCTGGCGGCCTTCGCCACCGGCTTCATGCTGACCGAGCGGCTGGCGGACGCGCCCACCGATATTCTGGACATCGATACCTTCGAGGCGTCGGCAGGCTGGATCGTCCGCATCGCCTTGTCCGACCGCTCCAAAGGGCGGATCCACGACCGGGTTCGGCATCGAACCAGCGACACCAGTTGCGGGCTATGCGGCATCGCCAGCCTGGAGCAACTGGCCCGGCCGGTTGCGAAACGTCCGCCGAAGCCCGAAACGAGCACGGCCGCGATCTTCGCCGCGCTTGGCGAGCTACGCGGTCACCAGCGCCTGAACGCGGAAACCGGCGCGGCGCACGGCGCGGCCGCTTGCTCTGCCGATGGGGGCATCGTCGCGTTGTTCGAGGATGTCGGCCGCCACAACGCGCTCGATAAGCTCATCGGTCACCAGGCGACGGACGCGGCATTCATTCTGGTCACGTCGCGGATCAGCTTCGAGATGGTGGACAAGGCGTTGGTCGCCGGCACTCCGATGCTGGTCGGGATTTCCGCACCCACCAGCCTTGCGATAGATCACGCCCGCACGCACGGCCTGACACTGGTCGCGCTCGCCCGCGCCGATACGATGCTGGTGCTCAACGATCCCTGGGAAGTTTTCCCGCCGACCGGATCTTAGTGGCCCCAGTCCCAGACGTGCGCCGACCAGTCCCGGATGCCGGCCGCGATACCGCTGAACCAGCCGATGATCATGTGCCGATACGCGCCATCGAGACACACACTGTCGGCCACGATAAGCACCATGATCGCAGCGGCCCAAAGCATGCCGCGGTTCATCGGTTCGGGTTTGCGCCTTAGCTTCACGCCCTCGGCACGCCGCTCCGCGAGGCGCCGTTCGGGGCCGACGAAGGGCGCTGCCGGCGCGACCCGCCGCTCGATACGGCGGCGCTCATTGGGAAAGTGATAGGACATCGACAAGCCTCGGCGGACCCGCCATCTTATCGCAGGGCGCGGTTACCAAAAGGTTCGTGTCGTCGGATTGGACTCACATCGGCGGCACTACCGAAATGGTAGCGGAGGAGGGACTTGAACCCCCGACCCCAGGATTATGATTCCCGTGCTCTAACCAGCTGAGCTACTCCGCCCCGCCGTGTGAGGAGCGGGCCTATAAGTGCCGACCCCGCCGTCCGTCAAGCGAACATGTGACGCGACAGCGGCTCCCACGGACCGCCCCGATACCACCACGTCGCCAGACCGGCGATCTCGACGTCGCGCGGATGGAAATCGCGGCTGAGCGCGGTCAGCAGCAGCTTGGCGATGTTCGGCTGCACCTTGTTCTGGATCGTGACGTGCGGGCGCCAGCCGCCCGCATCCTGCGGCGTGAGCATCCCCGCAAAGGCTTCCGCAAGATCGCGGCGAATGGCGACCAGGTCGGGCGATTCGATGCGATAGGCGACACCCCGGCCGAGCGACATCAGCCCGCCGACGCGCGCGATCGGCGCCCGTACGCCGCGGCATTGCGCATTCAGCCGGTGTTTCAATTCCGCCTCGGCCGACGGCGGCAGGTGATGAAACATGGTAAGGTGCGCGGACAACTGATTGCGTTCGGGCGGAAAATGCGCCGCACGCTGCGCGTCGAACCAGCCCTGATCCTGACGGCCGAACACCGCGGTCACGATGATCGGCGCCGCAGCCGGCACGGAACCAGCCCCGCTCAAATCTCGACCTGGCTGCCGAGCTCCACCACGCGATTGGTCGGAAGCCGGAAGAATTCCATCGCGCTTTCGGCGTTGCGCAGCATCCAGGCGAACAGCTTCTCCCGCCACAGCATCATGCCGGGCCGCTCGGATGGCAGCAGCGTCTGCCGCGACAGGAAGAAGCTGGTGTCCATCATCTTGAAATCCGCGCCGCATTCATGAACGCGCTTCAGCGCGGCGGGAACGTCGACCTCTTCCATGAAGCCGTAGCGCAGGACGAGGCGGTAGAAGCCCTCACCCATCTCGTCGCGCATCGCCCGCTCGGCCTCGGGCCAATAGGGCTGGGCGACGATCTTGACCGTCAGCAGGATGACGCGCTCGTGCAGCACCTTGTTGTGCTTGAGGTTGTGCAGCAGCGCGTGCGGCACGCCATCGGCGGACGAGGTCATGAACACCGCCGTCCCCGGCACGCGGCTGGCGGAATTGGCGGCCGAGGTGATGAACACCTTGATCGGCATCGCCGCCTCGCGCAGCCGGTCCATCATCAACTGCCGCCCCTTCGACCAGGTGGTCAGGAAGGTGAAGACGATGAAGCCCACCATCAGCGGGAACCAGCCGCCATCGGGCACCTTGGTCAGGTTGGCGGAGAAATACGCGCCATCGACCAGGAAGAACACGGCGAGCAGTGGCGCGGCATAATAGATCGGCCAGTTCCACAACCGGGTCAGCGCGACCCCGAGCAGGCACGAATCGATGAACATCGCCCCCGTGACCGCGATGCCATAGGCCGAGGTGAGATTGGACGAGGTGCGGAAGAACAGCACCAGGATGATCACCATCACCATCAGCATCCAGTTGATGAGCGGGATGTAGATTTGGCCGGCGGTCGAGGCGCTGGTATGTTCGATGCGCAGCCGCGGCATGAAGCCGAGCTGGATGGCCTGCTGCGTGACCGAGAACGCGCCAGAGATCACCGCCTGGCTGGCGATGATCGCCGCCATCGTGGCCAGGATAACCAGCGGCAGCTGCAGACTGTCTGGTGCGAGCATGTAGAAGGGGCTGCGCAGCGCCTCCTGCCCCTCGCGGAACAGCAAGGCACCCTGCCCCAGATAATTGCACATCAGCGCCGGCAGCACGAACACCAGCCATGACAGGCCGATCGGCTTGCGGCCGAAATGCCCCATGTCGGCGTAGAGCGCCTCGGCACCGGTCACCGCCAGCACGACCGAACCCAGCGCCAGGAAGGCGCGGACCGGGTCGATCAGGAAGAATTCGACCGCATGGTGCGGCGAAAAGGCCCAGAGCACCTCCGGCGTCTGCGCGACGCTGATCAGCCCGAGCACCGCGATGACGCTGAAATAGACGAGCATGATCGGCCCGAAGACGAGGCCGATCCGCGCCGTGCCGCTCTTCTGCACCCAGAACAAGGCGATGAGGATGACGATGACGATCGGCAGTACGAGCCCGGAGAATGCCGGCGCGGCGATGGCCAGCCCCTCGACCGCGCCGAGCACGGTGACCGCCGGCGTGATCATCGAATCGCCGTAGAACAGCGACGTCGCGAACACGCCCAGCAGGATGATGCCCGCCGACCAGCGTTTGCTCTTCGTACGTCCGGACACGAGCGCCAGCAGCGCCAGGCTGCCGCCTTCGCCATTGTTGTCGGCGCGCATGATGATGATGACGTATTTGATCGTCACCACGATCATCATCGACCAGAACATCAGGCTGAGCACGCCCATGATGTGCACGGGATCGAGCGTGAGCTGGTGATGGCCGGCGAAGGTTTCGCGGAACGCATAGAGGGGGCTGGTGCCAATATCGCCGAAGACGATACCGATCGCGCCCACCGCCAGCTTGAACATGCCATCCGCGTGATGGGCGTGTCCCTGTTCGTCGTCGCGGGCGCTGGGCATCGCTGCCGGTACGGGCGCGCTCACGAGTGGATCGACCGATCCGCGATGGCGCAACGACCGGTGCAGTTCACATCCTGTTCCATAGCTTGGCGCCTTAGCATGGGCTGAACGAGCGGAGCAACGGCGCCCCATCGCATGGCAACGCTCAAGGGCGCCGAAAGACCTCGCGGATGACGAAATGCGACGCGAGCCGCGTCACGCCGGGCAGGCGCGACAGCGTCTCGCGATGGATACGCTCGAACGTGTCGTCACGCCGCACCTCGACGTGCAGCATGTAATCCGCCTCGCCGCTCATCAGGAAACAGTCGCGGATTTCCGGCACGTCGACGATCTCGCGCTCGAAGGCGGCCATCGTCTCCTCGCGCTGGTCGCGCAGAGTCACGTTGACCAGCACGACGCTGGGATTGCCCCGCGCCGCCTTGCTGAGCACCGCGCGATAGCCCGCGATCAGCCCGCGGTCGCGCAGCGCCCCCACCCGGCGATGCGCCGCGCTGGGCGACAGGCCGACCGCCTCTCCCAGTGCGGCGCTGGTCAGGTCGGAATTGACCATCAACTGGGTGAGGATGCGGCGGTCGAGGGCGTCGAGCATGATCGTTGCGGTAAACGACCCCATCGCGGGATACCATCCCGCTTTGCACGACGACGTGCGAGCACATTGCGACCTTCTCCCGCCGCATGCGCTGTATGGCAGCGACGAGAAGAGGAGATCACCCATGCGAATCGGCGTACCCAAAGAGATCAAGAACCACGAATATCGCGTCGGCCTGACGCCGCCGTCGGTGGCCGAGCTGGTCGCCGCCGGGCATGAGGTGGTGGTCGAAACCAAAGCCGGGTCCGGCATCGATTTCGAGGATCAGGATTATATCGATGCAGGCGCCACGATCCTGCCCGATCCCGCCGCGGTCTTCGCCGCCGCGGACATGATCGTGAAGGTGAAGGAGCCGCAGGCGAGCGAGATCGCGCTGCTGGAGCCGCGCCACCTTCTGTTCACCTATCTCCACCTCGCCGCCGACAAGCCTCAGGCCGAAGGGCTGATCGCGTCGGGCGCGACCTGCATCGCTTATGAAACGGTGACCGCGGCGCGCGGCGGCCTGCCGCTGCTGAAGCCCATGTCCGAAGTCGCCGGCCGCATGTCCGTGCAGGTCGGTGCGCATTACCTGGAGAAGGAACAGGGCGGCCGCGGCGTGCTGCTCGGCGGCGTGCCGGGCGTGGCACCGGCGAAGGTCGCGATCCTCGGCGGCGGCGTCTCCGGCGTCAACGCGGCGCAGATGGCGGTCGGCATGCGCGCCGATGTCACGATCTACGACATCTCGAACGATCGCCTGGCGGAGCTCGACATGTTCTTCTCGAGCCAGATCAAGACCGCTTACGCCAGCAAGGCCGCGATCGCCGCCGCGGTGAAGAACGCGCATCTGGTGATCGGTGCGGTGCTCGTACCCGGCGCCGCGGCGCCGAAGCTGGTGACGCGCGAGATGGTGAAGACGATGAAGCGCGGTGCGGTGTTGGTCGACATCGCGATCGATCAGGGCGGCTGCTTCGAAACCAGCCACGCGACGACGCACGAGGACCCGGTGTTCGAGGTCGACGGCGTGATCCATTATTGCGTCGCCAACATGCCCGGCGCGGTCGCCCGCACCTCGGCGTTCGCGCTCAACAACGCGACCCTGCCGTTCGCATTGAAGCTCGCCAATCTCGGCGCGGAGGCCGCAATGAAGGCGGATGCGCATCTGGCCAACGGGCTGAACGTGTCGGGCGGCAAGATCCGGCATCAGGCGGTCGCCGAGGCGCTCGACCTGCCGTTCGAGGCGTGGAACGGCTGACCGGAACGAATGCGGAACATGATGGTTGAAGCCTTTGAAGAACAACAAAGGCTTCAACCATGTCCGAAACTGAAAATCCCAAGAGCCACCCGACGTCCAACGCCGAGAAGGATCCCGACGACTGGACGACGGGTGACGAGAGATGACCGGCGCCCAGGCCAGCTACCTGAAGACGCTGAGCGAAGAGGCCGGCGAGGCGTTCGACGATTCGCTGACCAAGGCCGACGCATCCAAGCGCATCGACGCGTTGCAGGAACAGACCGGCCGAGGCCAGTAAGCTGGTGTCGATCGTGGGGCGACGTGGTCGTCCCTCGATCGACATTCCACGGCCGACAAGCTGTTCGCGACTGCGGATTTTGCACGTCCGGTGCGCTGCTTTATCGTCCACTTACCCAAGGCGGAATGCAGGCGCGACTATTGGCGTGGGCTGGCCTGCTGGGCGAGCAGTTCGTCGATCAACTGCAACCGGACCGCTATATCGCGGTGATAAGATGCCTCGCGCGGCGCAAGCGCCAGCGCCCGCGCCCGCGCCCAGGATACCCGCGCGGCGGCATAGTCGTTGCCCCGAACCTGCGCCAACCCCAGAAAAAAGAACGGTGCGGGGTGAAGCGGTGCGATCCGGATCGCCTGCTGGAACGCGAACAGTGCCGGCGGTGAGAGCGTGTTGCCGTCGTGAGCGGACAGCGCGCTGCCCAATGCCGTCCACAGCATCAGGCTGCGCGGATAGCGGTTGAGGCCGCCGAGGATGGCGCGCACGGCCGAGCGCCGGTCCCCCGCCCGCGCCATGGCGTCCGCCGCGACAAGATAGGCGGAATCGGCGGTGAACCGCCCCAGCATCCGTTCGCGCAAATCGACCAGCGAAGGATCGTCGGTCGCGACATCGATCATGGGTCGTGCGGGGCTCGCGGCCACCATCGGCCGTCCCTGCCACGCATAGCCCGCAGCGCCGAGCATCAGCGCCGCGCCGACCATCGACCACAAGGCCCGATCGACGCGCAGCAGCACCAGCGCGGCAGCGGCCGCCGCAGCGATCAAGGCGAGCGCCAGCCAGCCCATCAGCTACGTCCCCGCGTGCATGCGCCGCGGCGGAAACTGGACCGGGCGATCAGCGCGCCGATCACCAGCAGCGCCACCGGCGCCAGCCAGAGCGGCCAGGTCGCCGCGCCGAGCGGCGGATCATAAGTGACATAATCGCCATAGCGTTCGATCAACCAGGCGCGGATGGCGGCGGGCGGCTGGCCGGCGGCGATGCGGCTGCGCACCAGCGCGCGCATGTCGCCCGCCATGCTCGCATCGCTGTCGGCGATGGACTGGCCTTGGCAGACGAGACAGCGCAGCGTCGCCATGAGGGTGCGCGCCTGCGCCTCCTGCGCAGGGTCGCGCAACTGCGTATAGGCGAGCGCCGCGGGCGGGGTGATCGGGTCGGCACCGACGGGCATGGTGGCGACGGCGAACGCCAGCGCGATCGTGGCGCGCGCCCTCATCGCGCGTCCCGCACGGCGGCGGCGATCGTGGCGACGTCGTCGGCGCGGATGTCGCCGATATGCTGGAGGACGATCCGGCCGCTCCCGTCAATCACGAAGCTTTCCGGCACGCCCGACGATCCGAGCGCCAGCTGGACGGTGCTCTGCCGGTCGTCGCCGATCCGCTGATAGGGATCGCCGTTGCTGCGCAGGAAGGCGGCGAGCGCCGGTGCCGTGTCGCGGATCGCGATCGCGTCGATCGGAACGCCCATCGCCTTCAGCCGCAGCAGGTTCGGCGATTCCGCCGCGCAAGGGATGCACCAGCTCGCAAAGATGTTGAGCAGGCGGGGTCGCCCCTGTCGGAACGCCGCGCTGTCGAGCCCCGCCTTGCCCGGTGCGATCGGCGGCAGGACGAAATCGGGCAGCGGCTTGCCGACCATTGCCGAATGGACGGTACGATCGGCGGGCTTCAGCAACCCGGCCGCGACCAACACCAGCAACGCGGCGAACACGGCCAGCGGCACCCAGAGCGACCAGCGCCTCATGCATAGGCCTCCCGCGCCGCGGCACGCCGCTCGCGACGCCAGCGCCCGACCAGCGACAGCGCACCGCCCAGTGCGATAAGCGCGCCGCCCAGCCAGATCAGAGTCACGAACGGCTTCCACCACAGCCGGAGCTGCCAGCGCCCCTGCCCGTCCGGCTGCCCGAGCACCGTGTACAGCTGGCCATCCCACGCGGTCGCGATGGCACTTTCGCTCGTGGTGGTGACGGGATCGGTAAAGATGCGCGACTGCGGGCGCAGCACGATGGTCGCCTCGTCGCGCGTCGCGGTCAGCCGCGCCTCAAGCCCCGACCAATTGTCCCCGATCACCGGCTTGATGCCGTCGAGCCGCACCACGAAGGGGCCGACCCGCACCGGCTGGCCGACCCTGGCGGCGGTCAGCGTTTCGGCGGTATAGGCGCTGTCGCAGGCCATGCCCGCAAGGCTGACCGCGATGCCGAAATGCGCGACGACCATGCCCCAGGTGAACAGCGGGGTCCGCCACGGATTACGCCCGACGAGCGGCAGGATGCTGGCCACGGCTAGGCCTGCGGCGAGCGACAGGCCGAGCAGCGGAAACAGTCCCGGCGGCGCGAGCACGAACAGCGCCGCGCCGGCGAAGCCCGTGGCGGCGATCGGCCAGATCAGCCGGTCCAGCAGCGTGGCGGCATCGTCACGTCGCCAGCGCAGCAGCGGCCCGACCGCCATCGAGACGACCAGCGCAAGTGCGATCGGGCCGGCGGCTTTGTTAAAGAATGGAGGTCCGACAGAGAGTTGCACGCCGAAGCTCGCAGCAACCAACGGGTAGAGCGTGCCGATCAGCACGATACCCAGGATGACGGACAAGAGCAGATTGTTGATGACCAGCCCGCCTTCGCGGCTGACGAAAGCAAAGGTCGTGCCGGCGCGCACCGTGCCGATGCGGATCGCAAACAGCGCGAGCGCGCCGCCGATATAGATGGCGAGCAGCGCGAGGATGAACGCACCCCGTTCGGGATCGACGGCAAAGGCGTGAACGCTGGTCAGGATACCCGAGCGAACGAGGAAGGTGCCGATCATCGACATCGAGAAAGCGACCACCGCCAGCATCACCGTCCACGCGCGCAGACCGTCGCGCGTCGCGAGCACGGTCACCGAATGGAGCAATGCGGTGGCGGCGAGCCAGGGCATCAGCGAGGCGTTCTCGACCGGGTCCCAGAACCACCAGCCGCCCCAGCCCAGTTCGTAATAGGCCCAATAGCTGCCCGCGGTAATGCCGAGCGTCAGGAAGATCCACGCACCCAGGACCCAGGGGCGCATGGCCCGGGCGAAGGCGGGGCCGACGTCGCGGGTGATCAGCGCGCCGACCGCGAAGGAAAAGGCGACCGAAATGCCGACATAGCCGATGTAGAGCGTCGGCGGGTGAAAGGCCAGGCCGGGGTCTTGCAGCAACGGATTGAGACCCAGGCCGTCGCGTGGAGCCGGGTCGAGCCGCGCGAACGGATTGGAGGCGAACAGCAGGAAGGCGTAGAAGCCGAGCGCGATCGCCGCCTGAGCGCCCAAGGTCGCGATCAAGGTCCGCTCGGCCAGTCGCCGCTCCAGGATCGCGACGGCGCCGCCGGCCAAACCCAGGATCGTCACCCAGAGCAGCATCGATCCTTCGTGATTGCCCCAGGCGCCCGCGAATTTGTACAGCCACGGCTTGGCCGAATGGCTGTTCTCGACGACCAGACGCACCGACATGTCGCTGGCAAGGAACAAGGCGATCAGCGCCGCCATCGCCAGCGCGGCGAGTGCGCCCTGTACGATGGCGATCGCGCGCACGGCCACCGCGGGCTCGGGCCGCGCGCGCGCGAGTCCGAGCGCCGCCATCGCCACCTGCAACGCGGCGAGGGCCGCGGCAAGCCACAGGGCGGCGAGCCCGACCTCCGCCGTCATGGCTTCAGCGTCCGGGTTTCGTGCATCTTGCCGGCGAGTTCGGGCGGCATGTACTTTTCGTCGTGCTTGGCGAGCAGGTTGGTCGCGGTGAAGCTGCCGTCCGGATTGAACCGGCCTTCGGCGACGACGCCCGAACGTTCGCGGAACAGGTCCGGGGTGATCCCGGCGAAGGTGACGGGAGTCGTCGCGATGCCGTCGCCGACGATGAAATGCACCGTCACGCCATCGGCGGCGCGCCGGATCGACCCGGCCTGCACCATGCCACCCAGCCGCACCGCCCGGCCGAGCGGCAGGCCCTGCGCGCGCACGTCCGACGGCGCATAGAAGAACGACGCCTGATCCTTCAACGCCGACATCGCGAGCAGCGCGGCGGCGACGATCGCCGCCACGCCGAGCAGCGCGAGCGTCAGCCGTTGATGCTTGGCGGTCATTTCTCGGCGCGCTTCATCGCGAGATAGGTGAACAGCATCAGTGCGCCCGTCGCCGCCAGCGTAAGCGCATAAGCGGCGACGATGAAGGGCCAGGCATTCATGCCCGTGCCATCCGCCGCAGCCGCGCTTCCGCCTTCGTCCGGGCGAGCGCGGTGCGCATGCGCATCAGCACGATCGCCGCGAACAGCAGGGTGAACCCCGCCATCGTGAAGCCGAGCGGCCACAGGATGCTGCCCGCGATCGTCGACTTGGTGAGGCCGATCGACGGTCCCTGATGCAGCGTGTTCCACCAGATCACCGAATAGCGGATGATCGGCAGCAGCACGGTGCCCGCGATGCCGTAGAGCGCGGGAATGCGCCCGTCGCCCCCACGATCGGCGTCCGCGCGCGCCAATGCCATATAGCCGCAATAGACGAAGAACAGCAGCAGCATCGACGTCAGCCGCCCGTCCCATTGCCACCACGTTCCCCACGTCGGTCGGCCCCAGATGGAACCGGTCGCGAGGCACACCGCGGCGAACACCGCCCCCGGCAGCGCGATCGCCCGCGCTGCGACATGGCCGAGCGGGTGGCGCCAGACGAGGAAGGCGATGCTGCTGATCGCGATCCCGGACCAGCCGCCCATGCCGAGCCATGCGGCGGGCACATGGATGTAGAGGATGCGGACGCTGTCGCCCTGCAGATAATCCGGCGGCGTCTGCGTCAGGCCAGCCCAGCATCCGACCGCGAGCAACAGCACGCCGCCCCAGAGCAGCAGCGGCGTCAGCGGCCGTGCGATCTTGAGGAAACGGGCGGGGTTGGCGAAGGCATGAAGGGTCGGCACGGCTGCATCCGCCATACGAAGCTTTGCGTGCGTCGTCACCCAATTCTATCCGCGGTGCCGGCACGACAACCCAAGGCGGTCGACCCACCGTCCCGGCGCCAGCGCAGCGATGCGCCACCGCGGGGACGGAAGCCTTGGGTATGCGCCTAGCCGCGCCCGATCAGGCGTTGAGCGATCGTGTCCGCGACTTCGGCGGCCGGACGACCGGTGCGCTCGCTCTCGTCCCACACCTCGTCGAGACGCGCGGGGATGCGGGCGATGCGCGCCATCACCTCGGCCTCGTCGCCCTGCCCCAGATATTCGAGGCCGACGTTGATGATGCCGCCGGCGTTTATGACGTAATCGGGGGCATAGAGGATGCCGCGGTCGTGCAGCCGGTCGTAATCCTCGCGCGTCGCCAGCTGGTTGTTGGCGCCGCCCGCGACGACCTTGGCGACCAGCGTCGGGATCGTCGCCTCGGTCAGGATCGCGCCCAGCGCATTGGGGCTGAAGATATCCGCCTCCACGCCGAGGATCGCGCCCGCTGCAACGGTATCGGCGCCCAGTTCGGCGGCCAGCGCCTTCGCCCGGTCGGCATCGACATCGGCCAAAGTCAGCCGCGCGCCGTCCTTCGCGAGCAGCTTCGCTAGGCCGCCGCCGACCGAACCCACGCCCTGGACCGCGACGTGCACGCCGCGCATGTCATCGGTGCCGAGGCCGCGCTTCGCCGCCGCCTTGACGCCCAGATACACGCCATGCGCGGTGTAGGGACCGGGGTCGCCACCCGCCGCGCCGCTCGCGACGGGCAGGCCGCTGACATAGCGTGTCTCGCCGGCGATCACCTTCATCCGGGCTTCGGACATGCCGACGTCTTCGGCGGTGACGTACATGCCGCCGAGCGATTCGACCGCCCTACCGAAGGCCTTCAGCCGTTCCTCGCCGATCACCGCGCCCGGCGTGTCGGCAAGGATCACGCCCTTGCCGCCGCCAAGCGCCAGACCGGCCATCGCGTTCTTGAAGCTCATGCCGCGCGACAGGCGCAGCGCGTCGGTTACCGCCTGATCGCCCGAGGCGTAGTGCCAGAAGCGCGCGCCGCCAGCCGCCGGGCCGAGATGGGTGGAATGCACCGCGATGATCGCGCGCAGGCCCGATGCACGATCGGTGAAGGTATGAACGCCCTCATGCGAATCGAAATCGGGAAGATCCCATACCGATGTCATGGCCTGCTCCGCTTGCTCATTTAGTTGCAAGGAACGGTAATATTGTTTCTCGGCGGTCTTGGCTAGCCGCTAATCGCGGGAGGCGCTCGACGCGGGAGAAATGGGGCGACCGACGGGACTTGAACCCGCAACTTCCGGCATCACAAGCCGACGCTCTAACCAATTGAACTACGGTCGCCGCGAAGGCTGCGCCCCTAGCGGGCGGGGGCGCCCCGCGTCAAGGGATCAGAAGCTGCCCTGTACCGAAAGTCGATAGCCGTCCGGCTCGGCGACGAAACCGGCGCCGGCCAGCCGCTGCGCCGCGGCCGGGTCCGTCGGCGCGAGGCGCAGCGCGGCGCTGTAGCCGCCGGCGCCGGTGATGTGCAGCGCGATGCTTTCCGTCCCCGCCTGGCTGGCGAGCGGCAGCAGCAGCGCGCCGCCGTCGCAGCGCGCAACGCCCGACAGTTCGGACGGCAGCGCGATCCCCGCCGCATCGCCGACCAGCCGGGCACGCACGCGCCCTTCCGCCATGTCGCAGACGCCGTCGGTGAAATGCACCGTTACCTCCTCCAGCGTCAGCTGCGTCACCGGCAGCGGCGCAAAGGCGCGGCCGGTCGGGAGCGTGGCGGTCATGTCGTCGACACCCTGGCTATGCCGGCTGAGCGTGATCGCGCCGTGAACGAGCCCGGGATCACCATCGAGGTCGATGCGCGCGCGCCCGATCAGCAGCGCGAAGGGGGAAAGGCTGGCGTCGAGCGAGCCGAGCGTCAGGTCGCCGAAGCGCGCCTCGTTCAGCCGACCGTCCCAGACGCTGCCGGTGACGGTGCGGGCGCTGAACCCCTGATCGCCGAGGCCGATCCAGCCGAGCACCAGCCGCATCGGCAGGAACACGATCAGCGCGATCAGCAACAGCGCACCGAACAGCGCGGCAGGGCCGGTGCGGAGCCGGATCCGCCTCATGACGCCCGCGCCCGGACGACGAGGTCGGCGGCGACGCTGCCGTCGTTGTTGTTCCGCCAGGTGGCCGATTCGATCAGGATGCCGTTGGCCTCCAGCCCGCCGAGCCAGCGGCCGAGTGCGCCGGGTCTGGCCGCCTGGATCGTCGCATGGACGCGGCCGGACCCTGCATCGTCGACGCTCGCCAGCACGAAGCCGGCAGCATCGGCGCGCAGGCGCAGCGTGTCGGCCAGCGTGCCGCTGAGGGGGACCCGCCGCCCCGCGGCACTGAGCAGATCGACCTCGGACCGGGTCGCGGCGAAGCGTATGACGGCATCGGCATAGCGTTCGCGCGCGCCGGACAGCCCGTCGCGAACCGGCAGGATGATCCCGCCCCAGATGATGGTGACCGCCAGCAGCGCCAGCATGACGAGGATCATGCGGCGTTCGCGTAAGGAACGCCCCGCGAACCAGGCGCGCAGGCCGCTCATCGCCGGCTCACCGTCATCTCGCCCGTCACCCTGCCATTGGTCGTCTGGAACGTGCCCGCGGTGACGGTAAAGCCAGCCGCCTCCAGCGCGCGCTTGAGATCTGTCGGCAGCGATTCGCGCGCCGCGCCGACGCCGATGCGCAGGTCGCCGTTCGACTGGAAGTCGAGCGAGGTCAGCTCCGTGCCCGGCGTCGCGCGGACGGCGGCATAGACGGCGGCGGTGGTCGTCGTGAAGCCCAACCCCGGGCCGCGGACGCCCGACAGCCGCTCCGCCAACTGGCGATCCACGTCGGTGACCGTCTCGCCGCGCGCCAGCCCCGTGCGGCCGAGCGCGTCGGCGCGGGCCTGCAACGCATCGGCACCGAAGCTGTATTTCGCGATCCGCATCAGGTCGATCGCCAGCGTCACCAGCAGGATCGCCGCGCCGAGCACCACCAGCCGCCGGATCAGCGCCCAGTCGATGCCGATCCGGCGGCGGCGTGCGAACGGCCCCTGACGCAGGTCGAGCGGGATGGCCGCAGCGGCGGCGGCCACCGAGCGGTCGAGCGCGTCGCGATCGAGCGTCTCCAGCGAGGCCGCACCGACGATCATCTCGGTCAGCCGCGCCTCGTCGGCGAAGCCGGTGGTGCGGCTGCGGACGAGCGACGATCCCGCGATCATGCCGCGGACATAGCCTTCGTCGGGACGCGGCAGCAGCAGCGGCGCGGGGATCATCGCCACCGGATCGACGCCGTGCGCGACCAGATCGGTGAGCCAGCCGGCCATCGCCGCCATGCCGACGACCGCGATCGGCCGCTCCGTCCCCTCGCCGTCTCCGGCACCGACGGCGACATGCAACTCGCCGGGCGGCGTGGCGCTGGCTTCGGCGACGAGCAACCGCGCGGCGGCGAGGGCTTGCGCCGGGGAGCGCGCGGGCAGTTCCGCCCAGTGCAGCGTGACCGCATCGGCCGGCACGACCGCGACCACCGCATCGTCCGGCGGCGGCGACGCGCCCTCGCCTTCCTGAATTGCGGCGTCGGCCAGACGCAGCCAGCGGTAGCCGCGATCTTCGGCGGGAAGGAACAGGAGCGTCGTCATGATTCGTCGCCCCATTGCCGTGCGACGAGCCGCGCGGGAAGCCGGCTTGCGTCGATCAGCGCCTTTTCCTGCAATCGCGCGGTGCCGAGCGTCACGTCGATCGCGAGCGCGAACCATGTGGATTTAACCCCCAGCCCCCCGCCGCCGTCGGGTGTGGCGCCGTTGCCGGCAAGGTTGAGAAAGGCGCTGGCATCCCGGAATCCCTGCGGCGGGCGGCGCAGGATCATGCCGCGCGCCGCATCGACCGACACGGTGCCGGGAAACAGCATCGCGACCAGCGGCGCCTGTTCCGGCGTCAGCGTGTTGATGTTGATCGGCAACGGCTCCGCCTTCGGCAGGGTACAGATCCATGGGCGCAACTGCGCGTAAAGTTCGGGGGTGACGCCGTCGACGGCGCGCAATTCGCTGGGATCCGCCATCAGGGTGCCGGCGGTGCGATAGGGTGTGACCCGGGCCAGATAGACCGGGTCCTCGGCGCCATTGCCCTGCTGGTCCTGATCGGTGTCGATCCAGTCGGCGGCCGCCGCGGCGACCCGTTCGGCAGACTGGGCGGGAATGCCGATCGACTGCATCAACCTCACCAGTTGCAGCCGCTGCATCACCGCCTGCGTCGACGTGTAGACACCGGGACTGGTCCGCGTGACCAGGCTGTTGAGATTGAAGCAATTGCCGCCGTCGCTGACGCGCGCCACCGCCAGCCCATTGCCGGGCAGCGGCAGACCGAACGGCCGCCCGCTCCAATCCCCGGCGAGCGTGACGCGATCGGGGCTGGTGCGGAGCATCTCCGTCACCTTCGACGTCGCGAGCACCTCGGCAGCGCGGGCGTAGCCGCGCGTCTGTTCGCCGGCGAGCGCATTGCCGGCCAGCCGCGTCGTCAGCCGCAGCCGCTCGAGCGCGGTGCCGGCGAGCACCGCGATCACCGCGACGAGCAGCAGGACGGTGAGCAGCGCCGCGCCGCGTTCGCGATCAGTTGGGCGCATTGGGCGTTCCCGTCGGGGCGGGCTGCGGCACCAGCGGCGGCGGCGCACTGCTGCCGGATCCGACCAGCAGCATCAGGCGGAACGCGGTGCCGTCGGTACGGCGGATCACGACCTCCGCCGCCTGCGGCAATGGCGCGCCTTGCGTGCCGTCCCAACGATCGCTCCACGCGCCGCGATAGCGATAGCGCACACCCACGCCGGCTACCTTGTCGAGCAGCGTGACCGCCGGCAGCGGTGCGGCACCGTCGATCATCGGATAGGCGATGCGCGAGAGCACGCCGCCATCGACCTGGTAGGCGACCTTCTGGACGCTGGCCCGCGGCGCGGCGTCCACGTTCGCCCAGCCGGTCCGCACGAAGCGCATCTGCCCGTCACCGGTGCCGGTGAACGCCGGCAGCACGATGCCGCCCTCGTCGCGCGCCGGACGATCGATCGCCTGGCCCATGTCGCCCGCGAGCAGCGAGGCGGTGCGGTTGAGCGCGGCGATATCGTCGAAGCGCTTGCCGGTCGCCCCCTGCGCGCGGACGCTGAAGGTGAGGATCGCGACGCCCGCCGCGGCGATCATGCCGAAGATCATCAGCGCGATCATCACCTCGACAAGGGTGAAGCCGGCGTCGTTGCGGCGAGCCGACGGGCGAGGTGACGGCGAAGTCACGACGCGGCGTCCGGCGGACGGACGGCCGTCGTCCGACCGACGATCTGGCCGGCGGTGTTGGTTACCGCCACGTCGATCCGCAGGACGCTGGCGTTGCCGGTGCCGCGCACCTGACGCACCCAGTTCCAGCTGCGGCCGCCGTTCACCTCGCTGCCGGTGGTGCGGCCCGCGACGGGTGGCTGCGCTTCGGTGATCGCATCGTTGGCGACATTGCGCGCGACGAGGCCCGCGACCAGACTGTCGTCGAGCGTGGTCGCGCCGCGGATCGTCGCCGTTTCCAGCCGCAGCAAGGCGAGTACCGCCAGACTGAAAACAGCCAGCGCCACCATTATCTCGATCAGGGTAAAGCCGTTGCGGGGGATCGCGGGATCCGGGCCGGGCATCAGCTCGCCACCCGCACGGTGCCGTCCGCCGCCATGTCGATCACCGCGCGTACGCCGCTGCGGGTGAGCGTGATCTGGGCCGTGCGATCGGCGAGCCCCGTGGGATCGAAGACGATGCGCAGCCGTCCACCGGCATCGCCGGTCGCGGCAATGGTGCCCTCGCTCCAGCGTTCCACCCGGAGCGGCTTTTCGGCCATCGCCACCCATTGGCCCGGCGCGCGGCGATCGAAGCCATAGCCGCCGGCGGTGACCCAGATGCTCACGGGGCGCGCCTCGACGATCGCGGCGTCGTGCGCGGCGCGGGCACGCAGGGCGAAGCGGGCCGCCTCGTCCGCCAACCGTCCCCGCGGATCGGGCATGTTCCACACCGCCACGGCCGCCGCGAGGCCGATGATGGTCACGACCACCATCAGCTCGATCAGCGTAAAGCCTCGTTCTGCGCGGCGCGGCGGCATCGTTATTGCCAGCTGGTGATGTCGGCGTTCACGCCCTCGCCGCCATCCTTGCCGTCCGCGCCGAGGCTCCAGACGTCGGCCTCGCCGTGCTGACCCGGCGAAGCGTACAGATACGGGCGGCCCCAGGGATCTGGCGGCAGCTTCTTGATATAACCGCCGCGTTGGTATTCGGCCGCGTTGACGCCGGCGGGAGCGGTGACGAGCGCCTCGAGCCCCTGGCTCGTCGTCGGGTAGCTGTTCATCTGGAGGCGATACATCTCCAGCGCGCCTTCGATAGTGCTGATGTCCGATTTCGCCTTGGTGATCTTGCCCTTGTCGCCCGCGGGCAGGACATTGAACGTGACGATCGCGGCCAGCAGGCCGATGATCACGATGACGACCATCAGCTCGACCAGGGTGAAACCCTCTTCGTTGCGATGGCGCTTCTGTTCCGGGTTACGCATGGATGTCCTTACTGGCCTGCCAGCGTGTTGAGCTGCAGGATGGGGAGCAGGATGGATAGCACGATGGTGGCGACGATGCCGCCCATCACGACGATGATCGCCGGCTCCAGCAGCGACAGCGCGGTGGCGGTGAAGCGATCGAACTCCCGCTCCAGGTAATCGGCGGCACGTTCCAGCATCTCGTCCAGCCGCCCAGCCGCCTCGCCGCTTGCAGCCAGGTACGTCAGCAGCGGCGGAAAGACGCCGGCGCGCCGCATCGCGGCCGACAGGCTGCCGCCGCCGCGGATGGCATCGACGATCTCGTCCGAGGCGGCGCGCAGGCGACGGTTGTGGATTGTCGAAGCGGTCAGCGCGAGCCCTTCGAGCAGCGGCAGCCGGCTCGCGACCATCGTCCCGAGCGTGCGGGACATGCGCTCGGCGTGCAGGTCGCGTAGCAACCGGCCGAGCAACGGCAGCCGCAGGATGGCGGTGTCGAACGCCAGCCGCAACGCGGGGTCGCGCAACGCATACCAGCCGGCCGCGACCACAATCGCGATGGCGAGCGCGATCAGCCACCAATAGCCGACCAGGAAGCTCGACAGGCCGATCACCACGCGGGTGAGAAGCGGCAGTTCCTGGCCGACGGTGTCGAACTGCTGCACCACCTGCGGCACGACGAACATCATCAGCGCGGTCACCACGCCCATCGCGACGACCGCGAGGATCGTAGGATAGGCAAGCGCGGTGATCAGCTTGCCGCGGATTTCGGCCTGTCGTTCCAGCAGGGCGGCGAGCCGGTCGAGGATCGTCGGCAGGCTGCCCGAACTCTCCCCCGCAGACACCATCGCGCGGTAGAGCGCCGGAAAGCTCTTCGGCTCGCGGGCCATCGCATCGGCGAGGCGGCGGCCCTCGACCACACCGGCGTGGACCTGCGCGACGATCGTGCGCACGCTATCCTGTTCGGTCTGACGCGTGATCGTGCGTAGCGATTCCTCCAGCGGCGACACGCGGTTGAGCGTCGCGAGCTGGCGGGTGAACAGCGTGAGCTGCTTGACGCTCATCTTGCGGCTGCCGAGCTTGATGCCGAACAGCGGGCGGCTCGTCGTCTGCGGCGGAGCGCCGGGTTCGAGCCGGACGACGTACAGCTTGCGACGGTCGAGGTTCGCGCGCGCCGCGTCGATGGTCGCGGCGGCGACATGGCCACGCTGCTCCTGACCGCGCGTATCGATGGCAAGATAGTCGAAGTCAGCCATCCGCAATCTCGTCGACGACCGGATCGGTCGCATCGCGCCGCGATACGCGGATCGCTTCCTCGGCGGTGGTCAGCCCCTTGCGGACCAGCGTCTCCGCCGCCCTGGCGAGATTGGGGGTGCGGGCGAAGGCGTGCGCGGCGATCGCGGTTTCATCGGCGCCGTCGTTGATGAAGCGGCGGATCGTGTCGTCGACGCGCACCGCCTCGAACACCCCGATGCGGCCCTTGAAGCCGGTGTGGTTGCACTCCGCGCAACCCACCGCCTCATAGACCGGCACGCCGGGTTCGATGCCGAGCAACCCGGCGACGCCGCTCTCCGACGGTACGGCGCGGCGACACGTCGGGCACAGGCGGCGGACCAGCCGCTGGGCGATCACCGCCCGCAGGGTGGAGGCGAGCAGGAACGGCTCCACCTTCATGTCGCGCATGCGGGTGATCGCGCCGATCGCGTCGTTGGTATGCACCGTCGACAGCACCAGATGCCCGGTCAGCGAAGCCTGCACCGCGATCTCCGCCGTTTCGCGATCACGGATTTCGCCGACCATCACCACGTCCGGGTCCTGCCGCAGGATCGCGCGCAGGCCCGCCGCAAAGGTCAGACCGACCTTGGGATTGATCTGCGTCTGCCCGACACCCTCGACCGCATATTCGACCGGGTCCTCGACGGTCAGGATATTGCGGCTGCCGTCGTTGAGCAGGCGCAGCGCGCCGTAGAGCGAGGTGGTCTTGCCCGAGCCGGTCGGCCCGGTGACGAGGATGATGCCGTTCGGCTCGGCCAGCGCGCCGCGCAGCAGCGCGTACATGCCGGCGTCCATGCCGAGCGCGTCGAGATCGATCCCGGCATTGTCCTTGTCCAGGATACGCAGCACCACGCGCTCGCCGGCGCGGCTCGGCAACGTGGAAACGCGAACGTCGAGCAGCTTGCCGCCCAGCGTCAGCCCCATGCGGCCGTCCTGCGGAACGCGGCGCTCGGCGATGTCGAGCCGGGCCATCACCTTGACCCGGCTCACCACCACGGGCGCGACGTGCGGCGGCATGCGCAGCGTTTCGCGCAACACGCCATCGATCCGCATGCGGACGATCAGGCCCGTTTCATACGGCTCGATGTGGATATCCGACACGCCGTTGCGGGCGGCATCGGCGATGATGCCGTTGATCAGGCGGATCGCCGGCGCATCGTCGGCGGTATCGAGCAGGTCCTCCGCCGTCGGCAGCCCTTCGGCGAGGCTGTCGAGCTCGTCTCCCATGCCCACCGCGGCCAGGGCATTGGCCTGGCCGTCCATCGCATAATTGTCGGACAGCAACCGGTCGAACGCCGGCGCCTCGACGACGGTGATGTCGAACGGGCGGGCGAGATAGCGGCGGATTTCCAGCAGCGCCTTGGGATCCGCACCGGCGCGCATCGCGACGGTGAGGTGGGCGTCCGTCTCGGTATGCTGGACGACGACGCCATGGCGTCGTGCGAAGGCATAGGGAATGGCGAGCATCGGCAGCGGATCGCGCGCCGGGTCCGGCGTCGCTTCGACCAGCAGCGTCTCGGTATCGGCTTCCGAGCCGTGGCGGATGATCATAAGTGCGCGCTCCCGAGCGTCTTCACCCCGGCGACTGGCGGATGATGCCGGATGGGGCTCGTCACCGGTCCCTCTGGCGAATGACCTTGGTCGTGTTGTGCTGAACCGGCACGGCGATGCGCGGATCATCGATGTTTCCGGGCACCGGCGCGGACGGGATCGGCGGCGCCGCGCCCATATAGTCGCGCACCAGTTCGTCGATCGAGGGCTCCTCGCCCGGCGCTTGCAGCCCCTGTTGCAGCCGAAGATAGCCGTAGCGCTGCTCCGCGATCCGCCGGCTGTCCGAGGCGGAACGCAGGATCGTCGGGCGGATGAAGATCATCAGATTGGTCTTGTTCCGTGACTTCGCCTTCGACTTGAACAGGTTGCCGAGCACGGGAATGTCGCCGAGCAACGGGATCTTCTCGATCGTCCGGCGCTCCTCATCGCTCAGCAGGCCGCCCATCACCGCGATCTGACCCTCGTCCACCGTCAACGTCGTCTCGATCTCGCGCTTGTTGAGGATGAGGTCGCTGTTGTCGCTCGACACCGGACCGGCGATCGAGCTGACCTCCAGCCGCAGGTTGAGCTTCACCGTGCCGCTGGAATTGACCTGCGGCCGTGCGGTCAGCTCGATGCCGACATTCTCGCGCTGGGTGGTGCGGAACGTATTGTCGAAATTGTTCGACAGCGCCTGGCCGGTGGTGATCGGGATCTCCTGTCCGACGAGGCTGTGCGCTTCCTGATTGTCTACGGTGACGAGGTGGGGAACCTGGAGCAGGTTCGACGTGGTGTCGCTCTTCACCGCGTTGATGATCGCACCGAAGATCACGTCGCCGATCTTGCCGCCGAACCCGCCGAAGCCGCCGGTCGAGCCGAGGATCGAGCTGATCGCGGACTGGGTCAGCGTGTCGGACGCGGTGTTGTTGGTGACCGTCGTGGTCACGCCGTTGGCGATCGTCGTAGTCGTGTTGTTCGACAGTTCGCGTGCGCCGATCGCCCCGGCGATCTGCAGGATGTTGGGGGCGCTGTTCGAGAAGGTGGAGGCGGCGAACGCCCCGCCCGAAGGATTGGCGAGCACGAATTGCGCGCCCAGCCGGTTGACGGTGGCGTCGGACACCTCCGCGACGATCGCCTCGATCAGCACCTGTTCGCGCCGCGTATCGAGCTGGCGCACGACGTCGGACAATTGCCGCTGGACGTCGGCAGGCGCGGCGATGACGATCGCATTCGCGCCCTGGAACCGCGTGACGACCGCGGCGGTGCGCCCGCCCGCGCTGGTGATCGCAGGCTGCGCGCCATTGGCGCCGCCCCCACCACTCGCCTGCTGCACCGGCGCCTGCGTCGGCTGGCGCTGCTGCGCGGTGTTGGCGCCGCCACCGGTGCTGCTGCCGAAGCCCGTCTGCGTGCGCGACAGCTGCGTCTCCTGCACCGCATCCGGCGTTTGTCCGACGAGCTGCTGCAACACGGGCAGCAATTGCGCGGCGTCCGCATTCTCCAGGAAGACGACGCGGATCTCGGTGCCGTTCCTCGCCTTCTGGTCGAGATCCTGCGCGACGCTGACGAGCCGTGCGACGCTGTTGGCATCGCCGCGGATGATCACCGAATTGCTGCTGTCCACCGCGGTGACGGTGGTGCCGACGCCGCCCGGCGCGCCACCGCCCTGCCCGCCGCCGGCGCCCGTGGCCAGCCCCTGCAGCGCGGCGGCGATCTCCTTCGCGCTGGCATTCTTCAGCGCGACGACACGGGTGGCGGCATTGTCGCTGTCGACGCGGCGCAGCACCTCGCGGATTCGGCGGATGTTATCGGCGAAATCGACCACGACCAGGCTGTTGGAGCCGCGGTTCGCACTGACCGACCCCTGCGCACTGACCAAGGGACGGACCGTGTCGATCGCCTGCGTTGCATCGATCGAGCGCAGGCGGACGATCTCCGTCACGAAGCTGTTGCGCGCCGCACCGGCGGCACCGACCCGGCTGGGCTGCGAGGCGGCATTGTCGATCGGCTGGATGCGGAAGCTTCCGTTGCCGGTCGGCACCGCGATCAGGCCGTTGGCGCGCAGCGTCGACAGGAACGTCTCGAAATATTCCGACCGGCTGAGCGGACGGTCGGTGACCACCGTCACCTTGCCCTGCACGCGCGAATCGATGATGAACGTGCGTCCGGTCACCCGCGCGGCATCGGCGATGAACGCGCGGATATCGGCATCGCGGACGTTGAGAGTGGTCTGGGCGATGGCTTCCACCGGCAGCGTCAGCGCAGCGGTAGAGAGCAGCAGGGCGGTGGCGAACGTCTTCATGGGTCAGGGCGCGATCGTGATGGCGAGGGCGAGCGTCTGCGTGCCGCGCTCTACGGTGATGGGAATGTTGCCGCCGCCGGCGAAGTCGGCGGTGACACGGTCGAGGTCTTGCGGACCGGTGACGGGACGACCGCCGATCGCGGTGACGACGTCGCCCTCGCGCAGGCCCGCGGTGCGGAACAGGGTGCCGGTCCCTTGCGGACGTACGACGAGGCCGGACACCCGGCCGCCGTCGATGCGCGGGATGAAGCCGATTTCGGTGCGGATCTGGTTCGCGCGGATACCGGCCTGGGCGCCGATCGCGGGCGCAGGCGGAACGGGCACGCCGGCAGCGCCCGGGGTCACCGCGACGCCCACGGCGGACGGTGCCGCACCCGCCTGTGGTGCGTCCGACTGGACGAGGAACAGGTCCTCGGACGTGCCGCCGCGATCGATGGTGATATGGTCGAACGCCACCGCCTTCAGCCGGACGCCGGGCTGGATCTCCTCGCCGACGCCGACGCTTTTCTGAATATTGTCCGGACCCGCGACGATCGCCGAACCGCGGCCCGAAACCTCGTCGACGCGGATGCCGAACAGGGTGAGTTGGAGCGACGTGACGGTTGCCGGCCCTTGTGTCGCACCGCCGAGCAGGAAGAACGGGTCGAAGCCGGCGAGCACGTCATAGGGTCGGCCAGGCACGCCGATCTCCGCCGGGCGCCAGTCGCCCAGCGGCGACACCGGCGTCAGGACCGTCCAGGCCAGGCGCGCGACCTGCGTCGCCAGCCCCGCGATCAGGACCAGCTCGGCCAGCGAATAGACGTTCACGACGGGCAGGCGGCGCAGGATGCGTCGCGTGCGCGCGTCGAGTTTCAAGCGCATGAGTTGGTCCCGTCCCGCGTGGTCGCGACTACGCATGCCATGTTACGGTTTGGCGGCAAAGGGGGAGATCGCATCATGGCGATCATCCGCGGGCGCGCCACGCGCAAACCTGCGCCGCGAACGCCCGTCCCGAGTCCGCCGGGCGAGTGTCGCCACGGCAGGCTTCGAGAATATGCGCCTTCGTGAACCGGCGTTTTACTCTTGGTAAGAATTGGATGATATTTCCGTTAACCATGAACGAGCATCTCTCCCTTGGCGGTGGCCTGGACGCCGCATCGATCGCATCGCGCATCCTCTCGCAACCCGGCGTGCAGAAGGTGCCGAGTCCCAAACTCGATCTGTTCATCCTGCGGGACTTTCTGGATGACACGCTCTGCGCGCAGCTGATCGACCGGATCGACGCGGTGCGGCGACCATCGACGATCGCCGACCCCAACGGCGATTCGGCATTCCGCACCAGCGAGACCGGCGACCTCAGCGCCGACGATCCCGTGGTGCAGGCGGTCGAGGCGCACCTCACCGCGCTGACCGGGCTCGACCCGCGCTACGGCGAACCGTTGCAAGGCCAGCGCTATGCCGTCGGACAGGAATTCAAGGGCCATACCGATTATTTCGAACCTCAGGGGCCGGACTATGCGCAATATTGCTCGGTCGCGGGCAACCGCACCTGGACGCTGATGTGCTATCTGAACCAGCCCGAGGCGGGCGGTGCCACCCGGTTCAAGGCGGTGGACAAGATCGTGCAGCCGGAGACCGGCAAGCTCGTCGCCTGGAACAACCGACGCCCGGATCGCACACCCAATCCGGCGACGTTGCACCAGGGCATGAAGGTGCGTTCCGGCACCAAATACGTCATCACGAAATGGTATCGCGAACTGCCCTGGGGCTGATGTCCCTGCCCCGCCGCTGAGCGTGGGGCCGGAAACCCGGCATGACTGCGGCGCCCACCGCTTGGGTCGTGCGGCCCTTTCCCATGGGAAGGGGCTGCACGCATCAGAACGTCGCGCTGATGCCCAGGCTGAACACCCGACCCAGATTATACCGGTTGAGGAATACCTCGTTCCCGTTCGCGAAGGTCTGGCTCTCGCGATATCGGGTCCGCGTCAGGTTGCGCGCCTCTGCCTTGATCTCGAATTTTCCACCCATCAGTTCGACGCCCTGCCGCGCGACGAGGTCCAGGCGGATGCCGGGATGCTCGACGATGTCCGGCTGGAAGCCGACGCCCGACAGGTTCGACGGACCGCGATTGGTGACGCGATCGCTGGCATAGTTGAACAGCAGCGTGATCTGCGACAGCGCGGCGGTATCCTCCAGCCCGATCTGGACATTGACCAGGTGATCCGACTGGCCGGTCAGCGGTGCGCCGTTACGGAAAAGCGATGCGGCACGGCCGAACCCCGCGGCACAGCCGTTGATCGCCAGCGCGCCCGCCGCCACGTCGGGGACGCAGGTCTGGTCGGCGACGATCTTCGATTTGGTGTAGGTGTAGTTCGCGATGAACAGCGCCCGCCGTGTCGCGAAGAAGCCGCCGCCGAACACGTCGGCGAGCGCGAAATACTTCTGCAACTCGACCTCGCCGCCGTACAGCGTCGCCTTGGGCAGATAGGAGAAGCCCGTCTGCAACCGGTCGTCCGCACCGGTGTAGAAGCCGACCTGTTCGATCGGATTGTCGATCCGCTTGTAGAAGCCAGCAAGCGTGAAGCGCTGATCCCGCTTGAAGAACCATTCATACCGCGCCTCCAGGTTGTACAGACGCGTATCGCGCAGGTTCGGGTTGCCGAAGAACAGCCGGTCCGAATCGGGATCGCGGAACTGCTGCGGCGCGAGTTCGCGGAATTGCGGGCGCGAGATCGTCTTGGCGGCACTGGCACGCAGCTGCATGTCCGCCGCGAAATTCCACGTCAGCGTCGCCGCCGGCAGGAAATAATCGTTGTTGAGGCGCGTCGGCGCGAAGCGGACGGGGCCGGCCTGAACGGGAGTCACGCGCTCGTCGGCGGTTTCGTAGCGCAGGCCGATCACGGCGCGCAGGCCATCGAACGCCTCCCCTTCGGCCTGCACATAGCCCGCATGCACGTCGAGCGACGCGTCATAGGCATAGGCGCCCGCCTGCGTCGAGAATTGCAGCTGGAGCGTGCACGGCAGGACATTCGCCGTCTGGGGACAGGCGTTGTTGATGACGTCGGGGCTCAGCAGGTAATCCGGGCGCAGCAGGTTATACGGATATTGCGGCGTGGTGCCCGACCCGTTCGACGTCTGGTAGTTGAACTGCAGCCGCGACGAGCTGCGATCCGTCGCCTGATAGAAATAGCCGCCCGACAGCGTGACCGGACGCTCGCCGTCGATCTTGTACGAAGCATCCGCCTGTCCGGTCCACAGATCCTCGTTCAGCTCGCTGAAGATGATCGAGGCGAAGGGCGTGAACCGGCCGGTGACCTGATAGGCGCCGTTGCACTGGAAACCGTCCGCCTGGTTGCCGCCATCGTTGGTGATCGGCAGCCCGGTCGTGGTCGTCGACGAACAGAGGTAATCGAACTGCCGCTCGTAAGGCGCGTTGCGCTTCGAATTGGCATAGGCGCCGCGCAGGTCGACCTTGAACGCGTCGGTCAGCTTGAACTCGCCGACCAGCTGCGTCTCGATCAACTGCCGTTCGAACCAGTTGGTGTTCTGCTGGAAACGCAGGCCGCTGGCATTGTTGTACAGCGTCGCCGCCGAACCGCGCGCCTGCTTCAGCGTGTCGTGGATATAGACGTTGGTCCAGCGGACCGTATTCTCGCCGAACTCCAGCCCCATGCCGATCAGCGCATTGGCGACGATCCGGTTGTCCGTCAGCAAGGTGCGGAAATCGTTACGCAACGTGCCGTCCGCCGACACCGTATCCTGCTGCGTCGCAAAGCGCGTGCGGAACGTGTTGCTAGCGCTCAGCGACGCGATCACGCCGAGCCGCGACCCGCCGATGTCGTAGACCGAACCGCCGCTGATTTCGCCCGACCAGTTCGCCGGAAGCTGGTTGTTGCGCTGGAGCAATGTGGTCGAGGCGTTGGACAATTGCGCCACCTGAGCGGCGGGGATGATGCCGCTGCCGTTGGGCGCGTTGCGGATGAACGCCGGAACCTTGCGCGTGCCGTCGTCGAATCCGATCCAGTCGTAATCGCCGCCGTAATAGGTATAGCCCAGCTCACTGGTCGTGCTGTCGTCGGCGGAGATCGTCGCGCCGCCCGAGATGAAGTTCTTGTCGGGAATAGCCTTGGTCGTCAGGTTGATGACGCCGCCGCCGAACTCGCCGGGATAGTTCACCGAATAGGTCTTCTGGACCAGTGCCGATCCGACGATCGTCGTCGGGAAGATGTCGAGCGGGACCGAGCGGCGCAGCGGTTCGGGGCTGGGCAGCGGCGACCCGTTGAGCAGCGACGACGAATAGCGATCGCCCAGGCCGCGGACGTAGACGAACCCCCCGCCCACCACGGACAGGCCGGTGACGCGGGTCAGCGCGCCGGCGATGTCGCCCTCGCCGGTGCGCGCGATATCGGCGGACGACAGCACCGCGACGATCTGCGCCGTGGCGCGGACGGCGTTGGGGATGTTCCGGCCGACGACGACGATGTCCTCGGCATCCCCGTTCATGCCCGGCGCGGAAATCTCGATCGGTTCGTCGGCCTGCTGGTCCGCGGATGTCGGCGCGGTCGTCTGCGGGTCGGTTGCGCCGCCCGGACTGGAGGTCGCGGGGGTCGATGTCTGCGCAGGCGGCGGCGTCGCCGGTGCGGGCGAGCCGGTGCCGCCGGCGGTCTGCGCCAGGGCTGCCGGCGCCACGAGGGTGGTGGAAAGGAGAAGAAGTGTGGCGAAAGCGAGCCGCTGCTGCATGACCGTCAATCCCGGATCAGAAGGCTAGGATACAGGGAACCGGGGCGGCGCTACCGCCACCCCGGACCCGTTGCTGAGCTTGGTCGGGGACCTCAGCGGCCGCTGCAGGCGAAGTAGATCGAGTTGAAGGTCGGCGGCCCGAATTCCTGGATCGAGGAATCTGCCGGGCGGATCGTGGTCCGGCCGCCCGCGGTCTGCTCGCCGGCGATCAGGTCGAGGCACGGCGACACCGACTTCACGACGCCGTTGACGTAGCGCATGTCCGAACCGCCACGCTGACGGATCGACCCTGCCGCGCTGCCGTTGGCGTTGGCGGTGCGCGCCGTCTGGACGAAGGTGAAGTTGGCATAGGTCGAGAACGTGCGCGGCAGCAGGTCCTCGGCGTTGTTCGAATCGATCTCGGTCGAGAAGGAGTCGGCGGTCGCACCCAGCAGACGCTGCGATGCGATGATGAATTGCATGAAGCCGCGGTAGCCGTTGTCGATGTCGAAGCCGTCGTCGTCGGCGCCGGTCACCGCGAAATATTTGATGTTGGTCGCGCCACCGAAGATCTCGACGCCGTCATCGGCCGAATTGTGGCTCTGGACGTGATCGATGATCGTGCCCGATCCGGTGCCGCCCAGCGTCAGGCCCTGCAACTCGTTGCCGTCGCTGATCGCGATGCCCGAATAGCGGATCTGGACATAGGACATCTGGCCGCTGGAGTCGGCGGCGGTGGGGCCGCCGTAAAAGCGTCCGGTGACACCTTCGATCGCCTGTTCGCAGGTGGTCGAGGAACCGGCGGCGTTGTTCGGGCCGGTGCCCTGGCGGCACACGCCGGTCGGCGCGCGACCGAGCAGGATGATGCCGCCCCACTGGCCCTGCGTGGCGTCGGACGTGCCGTTGACCACCATATTCTGCTGCGACGTGATGACGATCGGCAGATCGCGCGTGCCGACCGCGTTGATCTTCGATCCGCGGTTGACGAGGATCAGGTCGTTGGTCGATTCGTTCGCGTTGGCGAACAGGGTCACGCCCGGCTGAATGGTCAGCGTCACGCCGCTGTCGGCGCCGGTGGTGCCGACGTCGCGACCGACTTCGGTCTGGCCCGTGAAGCGATAGGCGATCCCCGCGATGCGCGGCAGCGTCAGGCTGGTGGTGATGAGCTGCGGGATGTTGCAGACGGTGAAGCCGCCGATCGTCGCGACATCGGCGTTGCCGGTCGTCGAGCTGGTGCCCGCCGTCGTGCCCGTCGGGCAGGTCGTGCCCGCCGCGAGCGTGCCGACCGCGGGAACCGCGGTGCAGCGCGCGCCCGATCCGCCGAACTCACCCGATGTCGAATTGCAGGTCCAGCCCTGGAAGCTCGTGTCGCTCGGGCCGTTGAGCGCGCCGACGTAATTGGTGCTGGTGAAGAAGGGATTGATCGACGACGGGTCGGTCGCGGTGGTCAGCGAGGCGGTGCCGACCGGATAGAGACCGTTGAGCACGGAGCCGACGCCACTGACGGTGTTGTTGCTGCCCGCGTTGACCAGCGCAAGCTGCTCGTCCGCGGTGATCGTGATGCCGTTCACGGTCGTTGCTGCGGCGAACTGCGCGGCGGTGATCGCCGAGGGTCCGGGCGTGGGGGTCGGCGCGGTCGGCGTCGGCGCCGGCTGCACGATGGTCACGCTGCCGGCACCGGGCGATGCCACGTTGTCCGCGCCGCCACAGGCGGCCAAGGCCAGGCAAGCCGTGGTGACCATGAGGAATTTGCCGTAGCGCACGTTGCTTGCCATGATCGAAAGCTCCCGGTCGTATGTCGTTGTTGACGTTCGGGCGCTGCCGCCCGCGATCGACCAAGGCTCCCCCTTCGCCAATCATGAGCGTCGGTTAGGAGCGTCACATGACTCCTGAATGAGAGTTCGGAGACGTTTGCATGACGCGGCTGTGGCGGTTTTGTTACGCTGCTGGGCGCAGCCGCTCCGCGAAGCGAAAACGTCACCGCATTTTATCGGGCCGGGCGGCCGAGCCGGAGGGGTGCGAACGGCGCCTGGGGCGACCATGCGAGCGGCCGCCAGCATCGCCCCGCCGAAGGCGCGGCCCGCCCCGCCTTCGCCACACGAAAAAAGGCGCCCTCCGCATGGAGAGCGCCTTTTTGATAGGCCAGCAAGCCGGTCGGCGGTTACTTTCCGCCGTTGTCCTTCACGCCGACGACCGGAACCGAAATCGATTCCTTCTCGGTCTTCACCTTCGGCACGTCGACCGTGGTGTCCTTGGTGCCGACGACGACCTTCTTCGAATCGAGGTCGACCTGCGGGAGCGAGCCGCCCTTGGCGCTGACGTCGACGGAGGGCAGCGAGCCCTTCTTCGTGACATCGGCGCTCCAGAAGCCGGTGAGGAACAGCAGGGCCACCACGACCACGGCGATGACAGCGACGATCGCGAGCACGCGGCCGGCGCCGCCACGACGTTCGACGATCACGCGGTCGCCGTTACGATCGGTCGTATATTCCACCATGATGACTCTCCCTTTGTTACTGATGTGAGCGGTTCAATCCCGATCAGGCGGAATTGTTCCCGATCCGCAACGACTGTTTTGGACATGAACGCAGCCGGATGCGCCCCACCAGGCGAACAGTGCCGCACCGGCCGCGCTAACCCCGGAAAACCATAAAGCCCGCCGGCCTTGCGACCTGACGGGCTTTCATGGTGGGCGCGACAGGGATTGAACCTGTGACCCCACCCGTGTGAAGGGTGTGCTCTACCGCTGAGCTACGCGCCCCCGTGTCCGTGGAGAACCACCGGGAAGCGGGCCTTTACGGGCCGCCGCCTCCCCTGTCCAGCCCCGGATCACCGGATCAGTTGACCGAATCTTTCAGGCCCTTGCCGGCCTTGAACTTGGGCTGCGACGATGCCTTGATCGTCATCGGTTCGCCGGTCCGCGGGTTGCGACCCGTCGAGGCCTTGCGCTTGGAGACCGAGAACGTGCCGAAACCGACCAGGCGGACTTCGTCACCCTTCTTCAGGCTGGCCGAAATCGCATCGAACACGGCTTCGACCGCCTTGATGGCATCGCCCTTGGCGAGACCGGATGTGTCTGCGACCGTCGCGATCAGCTCTTGCTTGTTCATGAAATTACTGCCCCCATCATACACTTCGGAAGATTCGTTAGCCCGCCAGAACGACCCATAAGGCCGAACCCGCAGCCCGGAGTCAATGCACGCCGCCGGGCCTTGGCAGGCCCGGCGGTTCCAAAGGATTAACGTGCAGACCCAGAATCGCGATCAGTGATGCAATTCACCGCCGACCGGCGCAACCCCCGTTGGTGGCAATGCGGCGAGTTCGTCGGCATCGGTCCAGTCGATCGCCTCCAGCGGCTCGGTCAGCGCCAATCGCAGCACCTCGTCGACATGGCTGACCGGAACGATGGTCAGCCCATCCTTGATGTTCTGCGGAATGTCGGCGAGGTCCTTCTCGTTCTCCTGCGGGATCAGCACCGTGGTGATGCCACCGCGCAGCGCTGCGAGCAGCTTTTCCTTCAGGCCGCCGATCGGCAGCACGCGGCCGCGCAGCGTCACCTCGCCGGTCATCGCCACGTCCTTCTTCACCGACACGCCGGTCAGCGTCGACACGATGGAAACGACCAGACCGATGCCCGCCGACGGGCCATCCTTCGGGACCGCCCCCTCGGGCAGGTGGACGTGGATGTCCTTGCGGTGGAACAGCGACGGCTTGATGCCATAGCTCGGTGAGCGCGCCTGGACGAAGCTGAAGGCGGCCTGCACCGATTCCTTCATCACGTCGCCCAGCTTGCCCGTCGTCTTGATGCCGCCCTTGCCCGGGACGGTGACGCTTTCGATCGTCAGCAATTCGCCGCCGACTTCGGTCCAGGCCAGCCCGGTAACCGCGCCGATCTGATGCTCCGTTTCCGACAAGCCGTGGCGATACTTCTGCACGCCCGCGAATTCGTGCAGGTTCTCAGGGGTGATCGTGACGCTGGTCGCCTTGCCTTCCAGTATCTGGCGCAGGGCCTTGCGGGCCAGCCGCGCGATCTCGCGCTCCAGCGTGCGCACCCCGGCCTCGCGGGTATATTGCTGGATCAGCGCGCGCAGGCCCTCGTCGGTGAGCGTGAACTCGCCCGCCTTCAGGCCGTGCGCCTCGATCTGCTTTTCGATCAGATGGCCCTTGGCGATCTCGACCTTCTCATCCTCGGTATAGCCCTCCAGCCGGATGATCTCCATCCGGTCGAGCAACGGCTGCGGCAGGTTGAGCGTGTTCGCCGTACAGACGAACATCACGTCCGACAGGTCGATGTCGATCTCGAGATAATGGTCGTTGAACTTGCCGTTCTGTTCGGGGTCGAGCACCTCGAGCAAGGCCGACGCCGGATCGCCGCGGAAATCCTGGCCGAGCTTGTCTATCTCGTCGAGCAGGAACAGCGGGTTGCTGGCGCCGGCCTTCTTGAGGTTGGTGACGATCTTGCCCGGCAGCGAACCGATGTAGGTCCGGCGATGGCCGCGGATCTCGGCCTCGTCGCGCACGCCGCCCAGCGACTGGCGGATGAACTCGCGCCCGGTCGCCTTGGCGATCGATTTGCCGAGGCTGGTCTTGCCGACGCCGGGAGGGCCGACGAGGCACAGGATCGGCCCCTTCAGCTTGTTGGTGCGCGCCTGCACGCCGAGATATTCGACGATCCGGTCCTTCACCTTCTCGAGCGCATAGTGATCCTCGTCCAGCACCGCCTGTGCTGCGGCGATGTCCTTCTTGATCTTGCTCTTCTTGCCCCATGGCAGGCCGAGCAGCACGTCGAGGTAGTTGCGCACGACGGTCGCCTCGGCACTCATCGGCGCCATCGTCTTCAGCTTCTTCAGCTCCGACGTCGCCTTGGTCCGCGCCTCCTTCGACAGCTTGAGCGTCGCGATCTTCTGCGTCAGCTCGGCGATCTCGTCGCCATCGCCTTCGTCGTCGCTGTTGCCCAGCTCGCGCTGGATCGCCTTCAACTGTTCGTTGAGGTAATATTCGCGCTGCGTCTTTTCCATCTGCCGCTTGACGCGGCTTTTGATCTTCTTCTCGACGTGCAGGACGCCGAGTTCGCCCTCCATCAGCGCATAGGCCATTTCCAGCCGCTTGACCGGATCGGGTTCGACGAGCAGCGCCTGCTTTTCGGCGACCTTGACCTGGATATTGGCCATAATCGCATCGGCCAGCTTCGACGCCTTCTCGATCTCGCTCAGCTGCTGCGCGGTTTCCGACGGCAGCTTCTTGTTGAGCTTGGCATAGGTCTCGAACTGCTCGATCGCCGAACGCATCAGCGCCTCGACCTCGATCCCCTCGACCTCGCGCTCCTCGATCATCTCGACGGTCGATTGCAGATAATCGGCCGCCTCGCTCAGCTCGCCCAGCCGGCCACGGGCCTTGCCCTCGACCAGCACGCGCACCGTGCCGTCGGGCAGCTTCAGCAGCTGGAGCACTGTGGCGGTGACGCCGACTTCGTACAGGTCCTCGCGGCCGGGATCGTCCTCGGCCGGATCGAGCTGCGCGACGAGGAAAATCTCCTTGTCCGCATTCATGGCGGCCTCCAGCGCCGCGACCGATTTGTCGCGTCCGACGAACAACGGCACGATCATGTGCGGGAAGACGACGATATCGCGCAGCGGCAGAACGGGGAATGTTGTCATGCTTACTCCGGGGCCGCCCGAACGGGACGGCTTTGTGACACTATATGGTGATGCGGCGGCGTCCATCAATCGTTGCGCGCACGGCACGGCGGCTCTTGTCATCGCGGCCGCAAGCGTCGAAACCGCGTCTCCGCCCCGGGGAGTATGGAATGTCGCTTCGCCTGCCGTTCGCCGCACTGCTGCTGCTCTCGACCAGCGCCATCGCCGCCGAACCGGGCAAGCCGCCGCTCAGCGCGCAGACCGCCATGTCGGGCGGGCCGCTCGACCCGGCGCAGAAGAAGGTGCGGTTCGATACCGCCGATCTCCAGATCGAGGTGGATGCCGAGCGCGAGGTGATCAACGCCACCGCGACGCTCGCCTTCACCACGCTGGACAAGACCGACCGGATCGTCGTCGATCTCGACAAGAACTACACCGTTACCGCGGTGACCGTGGATGGCGCAGACGCGGCGGGCTTCAGCAATCCCGAAGGCCGCATGACGATCAAGCTGGTCAAGAAGGCTGCCAAGGATGCCAAGGTGATCGTCAAGATCACCTATGGCGGTCGCCCGCATACGGCGGTGCGCGCGCCCTGGGACGGCGGCTTCGTCTGGGCGAAGACGCCGGCCGGCCAGCCGTGGATCGCGACCGCGGTCCAGAACGAGGGCTGCGACCTGTTCTGGCCATGCATCGACTATCCGACCTACGAACCCGACAAGGTGACGCTGCACATCACCGTGCCCAAGGGCCTGTCCGCGCCGTCGAACGGCAAGCTGCTCGGCGTCGACCATCTGGATGACGGCCGCAGCACCTGGAATTGGGAGGTCGCGCATCCCAACCCCTACAGCATCGCACTGAACGTCGGCCCGTATGAAGAGGTGACCGGCACCTACAAGAGCCGCTACGGCAACAGCGTGCCGATGTTCTATTGGTATCTGCCGGGCGAGAAGGACAAGGCCGAGGCGCTGTTCGCGGAATTCGCGCCGACCCTCGACTTCTACGAAGCGACCGTCGGTCCATACCCCTGGGCCAATGAGAAGGTCGGCGTGGTCGAGACGCCGCACAAGGGCATGGAGCACCAGACGATCAACGCCTATGGCAACGCCTATGCCAAGGCGCCGGAGGGGTTCGACTGGCTGTTCCAGCATGAATTCGGCCACGAATGGTTCGCCAACCAGATGACCGCACCCAATTGGGACGACTTCTGGCTGCACGAGGGCTTCACCGAATATATGCAGCCGCTCTACGGACGCTGGCGCGATGGCGAGGCGCGCTATGCGGCGATGATGCTGGAGATGCGGCCCAGGATCCTCAACCAGTCGGCGCTGGTCGCAGGCAAGCCGCAGACCGCCGACGACGTCTACAAGACGGCGCCCGGCCGCGGCAACGACATCTATTACAAGGGCGCGTGGGTGCTCCACACGCTGCGCAATGCGATCGGCGACGCGGCATTCCGCGACGTGCTGCGGCTCACCGTCTACGGCCGCGTCGATCCGCAGCCGGGCAATTTCCAGCCGCTGTTCCGCACCACGCCCGAAGTGATCGCCTATGTGAAGCAGGTGACCGGCCAGGACTGGCAGTGGTTCTTCGACGTTTACCTGTATCAGGCGGCGCCGCCGAAGCTGGTCGTCACGCGCAACGCCACGCAGCTGACGCTGAAGTGGGTCGCCCCTAACGGCAAGCCCTTCCCCCTTCCGGTCGAGGTCGCGATCGACGACGTGGTGCAGAAGGTGCCGATGACCGCCGGCCTGGCGACGATCACCGTGCCCGAAGCCGCGCACATCGTGGTCGATCCGATGACCCGGATATTGCGGCAGGACGATGCGATCGACGCCTTCCAGGGCTGGAAGGCCGCACAGGCCAAGGCGAAGTGAGCACGATCCGGTCCGGCCCTGCACCGGCGGACGCAGCAGGTGACGCGATGAACAGATTGACCGCACGGGCGGCTGAGATGGCGGCGATCTTCATGGTGGGCGACGGCCTGGTCGGATTGGTCCAGCCCCGCCGGCACGTCGATCTGTGGAAGGACGAGGCGCTGGGCGCCGAGAGGACGGTGGCGCCCTTCGTCGATCGGCCGGGGCGCCGACGCTGGTATGCGCTCGCGCAGATCGCCGGCGGCCTGTGGCTGGCTGGTCGGCAGCGGGCACGATGAGCGGCGCGGCGGGCCTGCCCGGCATTGCCGCACTGGCCGCGGGTCTCCTGCTGTTCGCGGTCGCCCTGCTGGTGGCGCGCGCCCGGCGAGAACCCGAATCGGGCGGTCGCCGCGATCCCGCCTCGCTGCTCGGCATCGCGGTCCAAGGCCTGGCCTTCGTCGTCGCCGGCACGGGTGCGACCCGCGTCACGCTCGATCCGCTCGGCACGCCGGCCCTGCTCGCGACGCTCGTCGTCGTCGTGCTGATGGGCGGCGCGCTGGCGCTGTTCGTAGCGGCGAGCGCGACGATGGGGCGCAACTGGAGCCTCGTCGCCCGCACGCGCGGGGACCATGCGCTCGCCACCACCGGGCCGTTCGCCCGGATGCGCCACCCGATCTACACGGCGCTGGCGCTGGTCCTGATCGCGCTCGCGGTCGCGCTCGGCCATCTGCCGCGGCTCGCGATCGCGCTGCCGGTGTACGCGCTCGGCACCTGGCTGCGGGTGCGGATCGAGGAACGGCTGCTGCGCGACATGTTCGGTGCGGCCTATGATGGCTATGCGGCGCGGGTGAAACGGTTCGTGCCCGGCGTGTTCTGACCGCGATCTACGGCACGACGGTCGTGAACAGATAGGCCGCGAAGATCACCAGATGCACCACCCCCTGCAACACGGTGGTGCGCCCGGTGCCCAGCGATATGGTCGTCACGAACAATGACAGCGCCAGCAGCACCATACCCTTGGCATCGATTCCCATCGCCAGCGGCAGGCCGAGCAACAGGCTGACGATCGCGACCGTCGGGATCGTCAGCCCGATCGTCGCCAGCGCCGATCCCAGCGCGAGGTTCAGGCTGGTCTGCAAACGGTCGCGGCGCGCCGCATTGTAGGCGGCGAGGCTTTCGGGCGCGAGCACCAGCGCCGCGATCACGACGCCGACGATGGTGAGCGGCAGCCCCGCGCCGAGGATCGCCGCCTCGACCTGCGCGGAAAGGCCCTTGGCGAGCAGCACGACCACCACCAGCGCGACGAGCAGCGCCCCGAACGCGGTCCATGCCGTGCGGTCGCCCGGCGGCGGGGCGTGCTCCTCCGGCTCGACGTCGCCGGCGGGCAGGAAATAGTCGCGATGCCGCACGGTCTGGACCAGCACGAACGTGCCGTAGAGGATCAGGCTGACGATGGCGACGAACACGAGCTGCGACGGTGCATAGGTCGGTCCCGCGGCGGTCGTCGTGTAATTGGGCAGGATCAGCGCCAGCACGGCGAGTGCCGCCAACGTCGCCAGTGCCGCGCTGATCCCGCGCAGGGTGAAGCGCTGCTCGCCATGCTTCAGGCCGCCGGTCAGCAGGCAGAGGCCGATGATGAAGTTGAGGATGATCATGATCGCGGCGAACACGGTATCGCGCGCCAGCGCCGCGACGTCGCCCGATCCCGACAGCATCAGCGACACGATCAGCGACACTTCGATCACCGTCACCGCGATCGCCAGCACCAGCGTGCCGAACGGTTCGCCGACCCGGTGCGCGACGACCTCCGCATGGTGAACGGCGGCGACCACCGACCCGATCAGGATCGCCGCCGCAGCGATCGTGCCGGCCAATCCCATGTCGTAGACGGACAGCAGCACCGTCGGCACGCCGATCGCCGGAAACAGCAGCGACCAGAGCGGCAGGTCCCGCCACCCCGCGCTGCCCGCCCGCGCTTCTCCCTCGCCCCTGTCTGTCGCTGCCGTCACGCCCGCTTCCCGTATCGTTACGCAAAGCCAATGCTCCGGCCCTGGGAAAAGGTCCTCCCCGGCCGCATCCGATCCGCCCCAGACATGTTTCGATACGCGCCGCCGAGCGGTCGCCGCTCCCATCCTGCGCGAGTATATCAACCCAAGTTACTACGATTGTTGGACTTTGTTTTACCCGCGCAACAAACCCTTCGCGTTCTCGACGGTTGGGATGGGGTCGGCACGCTGCCGGCGTCCATCCTCAAATTCCATCAGGAGACGCCCGTCATGTACTATCACGACAAGCGCCTGCAATATCCCGTCACCGTCGAAAAACCCGATCCCCAGTTCGCGCGCATGCTGCAACAGGCGATCGGCGGGGTCGAAGGCGAGATCCGCGTCTGCATGCAATATTTCTTTCAGGCGTGGGGCAATCGCGCGCCGGACACCCGCTATCGCGACATGCTGCTCAACACCGCGACCGAAGAGATCGGCCATATCGAGATGCTCGCCACCGCGGTCGCGCTGAACCTCGACAAGGCACCCGCCAGCCTTCAGGAAGAGGGCGCGGCGGACGGCATCGTCGGCGCCGTCATGGGCGGCGAGCGGCCGCGTCATGTGATCGAAGGCATGATCCACAAGAACCTGTTGTCGAGCGGCCTGTCGGCGATGCCCGTCGATTCGGATGGCGTGCCTTTCGACATGAGTCACATCTACGCCAGCGGCAACGTCGCCGCCGACATGTACGCCAACGTCGCCGCGGAGAGCACCGGCCGCGTGCTCGCGGTGCGGCTGTTCAACGCGGCGCACGATCCGGGCATGAAGAAGATGCTCCACTATATGATCGCGCGCGACACCATGCACCAGAACCAATGGCTCGCGGTCGTCGAGGAACTCGGCGGTGCGGCGGCGCAACTGCCCATCCCCAACAGCCTGCCGCAGAGCGAGGAAGACAACCAGAACAACTATAATTTCTACGTTACCTCGGTCGACGGCAGCTATCCCGAAGGTCGCTGGACCAGCGGTCCTTCGATCGACGGCAAGGGCGAATTCACCACCTTCCGCAACGAGCCGCTCGGCGAGGAACCCATCCTCGGCCCCGCGCGCCCGGACAGCGGTGCGCAATCCGATCAGATCGGCAAGGCTTGAGGTCGGGATGGCCGGCGGCGATGGAAGCGCTGCCGGCCTCCAACCCCTTGCTATCGTACGATAAAGCAAAGGCAACGCGGCTGCTCGTTAACAGTTCGGCAAGCCCCGCCTGCAATCTTGCCCTGATGCAGCACCAGCATCATCCACGGCTTCGCCAGGCCCAGCAGGACTATCGATCCCGCTTACGGTCGGGGCACCACCCACGTGAGCGGCGCGGCACCTTCGCGGTTCGGGCGCTGGGCGTATGGATCGCCGTCGCCGGCGGCACCTGGCTGGTGATGGCGCCGCCGCAGCAGGTCGCGACCGATGCGCCGCAGACGCTCGCATCCGCCGCACCGACGTCCTCGACCGAACAGATCGAGCGATCGGTCTATTATTCCGGATGCCGCGAGGCACGCGCCGCAGGCGTGGCCCCGATCTATGCGGGACAACCCGGCTATCGGAGCGGGATGGATGGCGATGGCGACGGGATCGCCTGCGAGCCGCCGCGCTACTGAAGCAGACCCCCTTCGCCGTCAGGCCGGGCGTGCGCGAAGCAGCGCCACGCCGAATGCGACGAAGATGCCGCCGGTCACCCGGTTGAACGTCCGCCGGGCATTGGGCCGCTCCAGATACCTGGCCAACGAGCGGCCACCCAGCGCATAGATCGCATACCAGATGCTCTCGACCACGGCGAATGTGGCGACCAGTATCGCGAATTGCGGCGCCTGCGGCGCGTCAGGCTCGACGAACTGCGGCAGGAAGGCCGCGGCGAACAGGATCAGCTTGGGATTGCTCACGCTGATCAGGAAACCACCCTGGAACAACTGCATCGGCGTCAGCCCCGCGAACGCCGCCGGAGCCGGCATCTCGCCGCCGTCCACCGGCGCGGCGCCGTCGCGCCATGCTTTCACGCCGAGGTGGAGCAGATAGGCGACGCCTCCGTAGCGCAGGACGTCGAACGCGCCCGGCACCGCCAGCAGCAACGTCGTGAGGCCTGCCGCCGATGCGGTGAGCACCACGACGAGCGCGCTGAGGCAGCCGGCCATTGCGGCGATGCTGCGACGCACGCCGAAGTCGACGCTGCGCGACAGGACGTGGAGCATGTTCGGTCCGGGCGTACCGCACAGCAGGAAGATCGCGGCGACGAAAAGCCACCAGCCATGAACGGACATCGGATCTCCTGTTGCGCCGGCCGCGCCCTGCCCTGCGATGGCGGCGACCGCAAGGCGATCAGTGGCGGAAGACGATCAGCAGCGCGGGGAACAGGTTCTGCAGGACGTGTACCGATGCGACCAGCGCGACGGCCGGCCAGAAGCCGCGCGGGCGCCATGTGACGTAAAGCGTCGAGAAGATCAGGAACGGCCACCAGATCACCGCCCCCCATAATGGCGAGGCGAGGCTGTGCGCGATGCCCCACAATGCCGCGCTGGCGAGCACCGCCTGCCAGCCGGTCAGGATGCGGGTCAGCAGGGCGAGGCCGCCGGCCATGATCAGCGTTTCCACCACCGGACTGAACCCGGCGATCAGGAACAGCTTCATCGCCCCCGACGTGTCGCCAAGGTCGGGACCGGTGCTGGCCGGTGCCAGCCACGCCACGGCGTAGCCGAGTGCCGTGCTGCCGATGATCGTCAGCAGCCAGCCGACCAGGATGGCGAGCCACGGCTGGCGATCCCGGAAGATCAGGGTGGGAAGGATCGACAATGGGCCCCTGCCCCGTTGCCACGCGGGGCTGAGGCTGGGTGCGGCTTCGATCCGTGTCACTGCCATTCCTGTTTCCGTCGGTTTGGGCGGCGGGTATGGCGCACCCGGTGTTAACGTCGGATGATGAGGCGTTGCCTGCGTTGGGACGTGTGTATCCTTGGGCTACGGTGATGCTGGCGCTCGACGGCGTTAAGACTTGGCGGACGACGAGATAAGGCCGATCCGCTGAGGGTGGCATGACCCGGTCCCACCCCGTTCGCGGCGACGGAGCCGTCTCCGCCCTCCAGGCAAACGCCCGCATCGCGATCCGCAAATCGACCCAAACGAAAAAGGGCGCCGCTCCCGCGACGCCCTTCCTCAACTCGGCTGGATGGTTCAGGCGGCGGCGCCCGCTCCATCCTTCTTCTTCTCGGCATAGACGCGGATCGGTTCCTTGCGGCCCTCGATCACGTCCTTGTCGATCATCACCTCGTCGACGCCGTCCATGCCGGGCAGGTCGAACATCGTATCGAGCAGGATCGCCTCCAGGATCGATCGCAGCCCGCGTGCGCCGGTCTTGCGCTCGATGCCCTTCTTGGCGACCGCGACCAGCGCCTCGTCGGTGAAGCCCAGATCGACGGACTCCATCTCGAACAGCTTTTGATACTGCTTCACCAGCGCGTTCTTCGGCTCCTTCAGGATCTTGACGAGCGCGTCGATGTCGAGATCCTCAAGCGTCGCGATCACCGGCAGGCGGCCGACGAATTCGGGGATCAGGCCGAACTTCAACAGATCCTCGGGCTCGGTCTGGCGCAGCATCTCGCCGGTGCGACGCTCTTCGGGAGCGGCCACATAGGCACCGAAGCCGATCGACTTGCCCTGCAAACGGTCACCGATGATCTTTTCGAGACCGGAGAAGGCGCCGCCGCAGATGAACAGGATGTTCGTCGTGTCGACCTGCAGGAATTCCTGCTGCGGATGCTTGCGGCCACCCTGCGGCGGCACGCTCGCGGTCGTGCCCTCCATCAGCTTGAGCAAAGCCTGCTGCACGCCCTCGCCCGAGACGTCGCGCGTGATCGATGGGTTCTCCGCCTTGCGGCTGATCTTGTCGATCTCGTCGATGTAGACGATGCCGCGCTGCGCCCGCTCGACGTTGTAATCGGACGCCTGGAGCAGCTTGAGGATGATGTTCTCGACGTCCTCGCCGACATATCCCGCCTCGGTCAGCGTCGTCGCGTCCGCCATGGTGAACGGCACGTCGAGGATGCGGGCCAGCGTCTGCGCGAGCAGCGTCTTGCCGCACCCCGTAGGCCCGACGAGCAGGATGTTCGACTTGGCAAGCTCGACGTCCGCGCCCTTGGCGCCGTGGTTCAGCCGCTTGTAGTGGTTGTGCACCGCCACCGACAGCACGCGCTTCGCCTGCTTCTGGCCGATCACGTAATCGTCCAGGACGTCGCAGATTTCCTGCGGGGTCGGCACGCCGCCGTCCTTCTTGGACACGAGCGCCGACTTCGTCTCTTCGCGGATGATGTCGTTGCACAGCTCGACGCATTCGTCGCAGATGAACACGGTCGGTCCTGCGATGAGCTTGCGCACCTCGTGCTGCGACTTGCCGCAGAACGAGCAGTAGAGGGTGCTCTTCGAGTCGCCACCGCTCAATTTCGTCATTCACACTTCCTTGTCGCGGGATAACCCCCGCTGGTGAGGCCGGGCATGGTAGCCCGGCCGGTACGCAAACCACAACGCCCAAACGTCCCTAACGGAACACGCCCGGGCGCTACACTGCGCCTTTACGCCGCTTTCGCCATGTCCTCGGTCGGGGCCGGACGCTTGTCGAACACCTCGTCCACCAGGCCGAAGTCCTTGGCTTCGTTCGCTTCCAGGAACGTATCGCGGTCCATCCGGCGCTCGATCTCCTCGATCGGCTGGCCGGTGTACTGCGCATACAGCTGGTTCATCCGCGCCCGGATGCGCAGGATTTCCTTCGCCTGGATCTCGATGTCGCTGGCCATGCCCTGCGCGCCGCCCGACGGCTGGTGGATCATGATCCGCGCATTGGTCAGCGCCACGCGCATGCCCGGCTCGCCGCTCGCGAGCAGGAAGCTGCCCATCGACGCCGCCTGCCCGATGCACACCGTGCCGACGCGCGGACGGATATATTGCATCGTGTCGTGGATCGCCATGCCCGCCGTGACGACGCCACCCGGCGAGTTGATGTACATGAAGATGTCCTTCTTCGGGTTCTCGGACTCGAGGAAGAGCAGCTGGGCGGTGATCAGGCTGGCCATGCCATCCTCGACGCCGCCGGTGACGAAGATGATCCGCTCGCGCAGCAGGCGGCTGAAGATATCGAACGAACGCTCGCCGCGGTTCGACTGTTCGATCACGATCGGCACGAGGCCCGCCTGCGTCTGCTGCAGGCCGAGTCCGGCATTGGCGATCGGATTCATGAAGTCGCCGGTCTCGAACGGATTGTGCATGGGTGTCTCTCTTATGCCCTCAGAGCCGCCAACATCGGCGCTCCGCCGGGGGAGTTCAAGCCCCGGCGGATGGTGCCGGCTGTGCCAGATAGGCGAGCCGCCGCACCTCGCGCCGCCCGCGCACCACCGTATCGAGGATCAGCCCCGCGAACCCGCACAACGCAGCGATGATCATCAGCCCGGTGATCAGCACCGCGGTGGGAAAGCGTGGCACCAGATGCGTGTGCATATAGGTCAGCGCCAGCGGCACGCCGAGCACGATACCGATCGCCGCGAACAGCGCCCCGATCGCGCCGAAGAACAGCAGCGGCCGCTCGATCCGGTACAGCGTGACGATCGTGTTGAGGATGCGGAACCCGTCGCCATAGGTGCTCAGCTTCGATGCCGACCCCTCCGGCCGCGCGAAATAAGGCGTCTCGACCTCGGCGCACGGCATCTTCAGTTCCAGCGCATGGACGCTGATCTCGGTTTCGATCTCGAAGCCCGACGACAGCGACGGGAAGCTCTTGACGAAGCGGCGGGAAAAGACGCGATACCCCGACAGGATATCGGTGAAGCTGCGCCCGAACAGCCGCGCGAGCATACCGGTCAGCACCGCATTGCCGAACCGGTGACCGCGCCGATAGCTTTCCTGCGCCTGGCTGATCCGGCTGCCGACGATCATGTCGCATTGTTCGTCCAGCAAGCGCGTGACCAATGCCGGCGCGGATGCCGCGTCATAGGTCGCATCGCCGTCCGCCATGACATAAACGTCCGCGTCGACGTCGGCGAACATCCGCCGGACGACGTTGCCCTTGCCCTGGATGCGTTCGCTGCGCACGATCGCGCCGGCGGCACGCGCGACGCCGATCGTGTCGTCGGTCGAATTGTTGTCATAGACGTAGATCGCCGCCGCCGGCAGCGCCGCACGAAAGCCCGCAACCGTCTGCGCGATCGCCGCTGCCTCGTTGTAGCAGGGCAGCAGGACTGCGATTCTGGGCTGCGTCACGATGGTTCGGGTTCCCCTGGGTGCCGGCTGGCTCGGCATGGCTCTTAGGGGGATCGGTGCGGATCGGGCAAGGTCCCGGCCATGGCGACCGGATGGGGGACCGCACCCGTTGGTGGTCTGCAGACTTGGTGCAGCGGTGGCGATGCGCGCTCGTCGAACGTCGGCAGTGCCTCCGCCGCAGGGAGCGTCTTTACTCGCCGGCGACCGGGACGACCGGCACGGCGGCCGAAGTGGCGATCACGTTGGTGTCGACGGCAGGCGCTGCCTCGATCGGCGCGTGGCCCGAATAGATGAAGCCGTTGGTCGGATAGCTCGACGTGCCGAGCCCGCCGGTCGGGGCGTACCAGACCTTGACCTCGCTCCAGTCGCCGGCGGCCGAGACGTCGACGGCGCGGACGTCATGCTCGATGGCGCCGGGGCGCGACCAGTTGGCGTGGGTCAGCAGCACTTCGCGGTCGCTGACGACGCGCGAAACCATGGCGACATGGCCGACGCGCATCCGGTGGGTGGACTGGAAGGCGAGCACCGCGCCGACCTTGGGCGCATGGCCGCGCTCGTACTTACCCGCGGCCTGGCCCCACCAGGTGTTGGCGTTGCCGTGAATGTCGATGCCCGAGATTTCACGGGCATAAGGCGCACACTGCCAGAACTGCGCGAACGCAGGGGTCGCCGTCATCAGGCCGCACGAAACCACCAGCGCAACACGCGCTGCAAACATCTTCAAAGTCATTTGCTGACCCCCCGGTCAAAACCCGTTCGTCGAGGATGTCGCTAGCCGGGGGTTTCGAAATCTCCAATGGCCGCGGGAACCATAAGAGACGAACGGTGTTTGCGCGCCGACCAGTCGACGAATCGAGTGACCGCGCGCCTCCTGTCGGGCGGCTGAACGGCGAAAACCCTCAGGAATCAGTCAGTTTGACTGCCCCTAATCGCGCCAGCCGCGCCTCATGCTCGGCGCGACCGAAGGGAAAGCGGCTGAAGCAAAAGGCCGCCAGGCTCGCGATCACCAGATACGTGATGCCGAACGTCAGCGTCAGCCGGTCGATCGTCGCCACCGGCACCTGCCCCGGCACGGCCTTCTCCGGGAAGCCGGCGATCGCGAGGATCAGTCCGGCGAGGAAGATGCCGACGCCGGACGTGCACTTCTGGACGAAGAACGATCCAGCGAAGAACACGCCCTCCGATCGCCGGCCGGTGCGGGTCTCCGAATCCTCGACCACGTCCGCCATCATCGATGCGCCCAGGATGAACGCGGTGACGTTGCACGCCGTCGACAGGACGAAGAAGCAGAGCAGGACGGGCAGCAGCTTTGCCGACCCGACTTCCGGCAGAATATGAAGCAGCCGCAAGGCATAAGGCAGGATGTTGAGCCCCGCCCCCAGCAACACGGCGATGGCGGCGGCCGGCGGCTTGCTCGCCCGCTTGCCGATCCGCGGCGCCGCGACGAAGGCGATCAGCACGCCGCCGAACAGCGCGACCGTCGCATAGACGAAGACGATGCCGCGGAATCCCCAGACATAGGTGTAGAGGTACGTCGACATCGCATAGCTGATCCCCTGCACCGTATAGGCGCATAGCCCGGCGAGCATCAGGATGGCGAAGGCGCGGTTCCTGACCGTCTGCGCCAGTTCGCGAAAATTCTCGGCCAGCGACTGGCGTTCGATCGGCGGGTTGGGCAGGTTCGGGATCTCGTCATGCGTGCCCCGCGCCGACACCAGGATCGCGACGCCCATCAGCGCCGCGCCGAGCAGGGAATAGCCGAAATAGCCGCTGCGGTTGAGCAGCCCGTTCGGGAACGCCGCGGTCGGCGCGAGGAAATAGAGGTAGGCGGACACCAGCATGGTCAGCCCGCCGGCCCAGCCGAACAGATAGCGCCACGCCATGATCCGCGTCCGCTCGTCGTAATCGGACGACAGTTCGGGCGTCAGCGCCACAGACGGGACCTCGTAACAGCTGACCGCGGTCCGCACGAGCACCGCGCTGACGAACAGCCACGCCAGCGTCGTCGGCTCCGCCACCGCGGCCGGCGGATTCCACAGCAAGACCCAGCCGACCATGATCGGCAGTGCCGACCCGTACATCCACGGATGCCGCCGTCCCCAGCGCGTCCGCGTCCGGTCGGAAAAGAACCCGACCATCGGATCGACGAACGCATCGATCAGCAACGCCATCATCACCACCAGTCCGACCGTCGCCGAAGGCAGCCCGACGACCTGGTTGTAGAACAGCAGCAGGAACGTGCCGAACCCCGCGTCCTTGACGCCATAGGCGACCGCGCCGAACGCATAGCTCGTCATCGTGCCGGTACGCAGGCGCCGTGCCGGCGGCGCGAGCGGAGACGCGGTGGCGCCCTGAATGGTAGCGTCCTGAGCGGTGGCGCCCTGAGTCGTGGCACCAGTCACCTGAACGCCTCCAATGCGGTCAGCAACGACGGCGCGCCCGGGTACCAGCTCGCGCGGGTGCCGATCGTCAGCCCGCCATCGACTAGGATATGCGTGCCGGTCACGAACGAGGCGTCGTCGCTGGCGAGGAAGGCGACCGCGGCGGCGATATCCTCGGACCGGCCGGCGCGGGGGATCGGCTGCGCCTGTGCGGCGGCGCCGGCGATCATGCCGTTCGCCTGTTCGCGCCGGGCGGCGTCTATGTCGAGATGCCGGGTGAAGATGTTCGTCGCGATGAACCCCGGCACCACCGCGTTGACGCGGATATTGAGCCGGGCGAGATCCGCGGCGGCCACCTTGGTCAGGTGCAGCACGCCCGCCTTGGCGGTGGAATAGGCGGTCGGCGCATAGCCGGTGCCGAGTGCCGACACCGACGACGTGTTGACGATCGCCCCGCCGCCACGCTTCGCCATGAGTGGCGCGGCATAGCGGATGCCGAGCGCGACCGAGCGGAGCAGCAGCGCCATCGTCGCGTCCCAATCGTCCGCCGCGATCGTGTCGATCGGCTCGCGCGCACCGCCGGCGCCCGCATTGTTGAAGACGATGTCGAGGCCGCCACCGGCGTCGGCGGTCGCCATCAGCGCCTCGATCTGATCGGCCCGGGTGACGTCGGTCGCGCAGAAGGCGATCCGTCCTCCCGATCCGGCCGCCAGCGCCTCGCCGCCCTCGCGGTCCAGGTCGCCGACCAGCACCTGCGCGCCCTCGTCCGCCAGCCGCAACGCCGTCGCGCGCCCGATTCCCGATGCGCCGCCGGTAACGACCGCGCGTTTTCCTGCAAACCGCATCCTGGCTCCTGACCGTTTTCGGCAATCATAGTATGGGGTTGTTGCCGGTCAACATGCCCCCTTTCGAATTTCGGGTTTGCAGCGGGAGCGACCTCGCTCTAACCCGTTCCGGTCTGCCCCCGCGCTCACCGACGGCGCATCGCAACGGAAGCACCATGGCCCTCGATCCCGAAACATTCGATGCGCTGATCGATACCCTTCGCCGCTTCGTCACCGAACGCCTGCGCCCACTGGAAGGCGATGTGGAGGCGGCGGATGCGATCCCCGACGCGGTCGTCGCAGAGATGAAGGACATGGGTCTGTTCGGCCTGTCGATCGACGAGGAATTCGGCGGCCTCGGCCTCGACATGGTCGAGGAATGCCGTGTCGGGATCGAGATGGGTCGCACGACACCCGCCTTCCGGTCGACCTTCGGCACCAATGTCGGCATCGGCAGCCAGGGACTGGTGATGGCGGGCACGCCCGAACAGAAGGCGCATTGGCTGCCGCGGATCGCCAGCGGCGAGATCATCACCAGCTTCGCGCTGACCGAGCCCGACGTCGGCAGCGATTCGGGTTCGGTGAAGACGCGGGCGGTGAAGGATGGCGACGTCTATCGCCTGACCGGGACCAAACGCTACATCACCAATGCCGACAAGGCGCAGCTGTTCACCGTCATGGCGCGCACCGGCGAGGAAAAGGGCGCGCGCGGCGTGTCGGCCTTTCTGGTGCCCAGGGACCTGCCCGGCGTCAGCATCGGCGAACCCGAGAAGAAGATGGGCCAGAAAGGCGCGAAGGTCGCCGACGTCCATTTCGACGACGTGCCGGTGCCCGCCGCCAATCGGCTCGGCGCGGAGGGTGAAGGCTTCAAGATCGCGATGCGCGTGCTCGATCGCGGACGGCTGCACATCAGCGCGGTCTGCGTCGGCGTCGCCGAGCGGCTGATCGCCGACAGCGTCGCCTATGCCGGTGGTCGCGTGCAATTCGGCCAGCCGATCGCCAATCACCAGCTTATCCAGGGCATGATCGCGGACATGAAGACCGAAGCGCTCGTCGCGCGCGCGATGGTGCTGGAAACCGCGGCGAAGAAGGATCGCGGCGAAGACGTCGTGCTCGAATCCGCTGCGGCCAAATATTTCGCCAGCGAGATGGTCGGCCGGGTCGCCGACAAGGCGGTGCAGATCTACGGCGGCGCCGGCTACATCGCCGATTACGGCATCGAGCGCCTGTACCGCGACGTCCGCCTGTTCCGCATCTACGAAGGCACCAGCCAGATCCAGCAGGTCATCATCGCCCGCGAGACGATGAAGCGCGGGGGGTAGGCCGTAGCAAATCAGCAACGCTGATCCGCGACTCGACGGCCTGTCACGGCCAGCGGGTCGCATAGCGAACCCGACTGACGACGCGGCTTTGCCGCGGCGTGCAACCAGGAGAAACACAATGGACACCAGCACCCTCTTCCGCCTCGACGGCAAGGTCGCGCTCGTCACCGGCGGCAGCCGCGGCATCGGCAAGATGATCGCGGCGGGCTTCATCGCGCAGGGCGCGCGGGTCTATATCTCGTCGCGCAAGGCGGCCGCCTGCGAAGAGACCGCGGCCGAACTCGGCCCGGATTGCATCGCCCTGCCCCAGGACGTCAGCACCGTCGCCGGCTGCAAGGCGCTTGCCGCACAGCTTGCGGAGCATGAATCGACGCTCGACATCCTCGTCAACAATGCCGGCGCCGCCTGGGGCGTGCCGTTCGAGGAATTCCCGGAAAGCGGCTGGGACAAGGTGATGGACCTCAACGTCAAATCGCCCTTCTTCCTCACGCAGGCGCTGTACGGCCTGCTGAAGGCGGCCGGCACGCCCGGCCGCCCTGCCAAGGTCATCAACATCACCTCGATCGACGGCCAGCGGCTCAACCCCTGGGAAACCTACAGCTATCACGCGTCGAAATCGGCACTGATCTACCTGACCAAGCGGATGGCGGCGCGACTGGTGCGCGATGCGATCAACGTCACCTCGATCGCGCCGGGTGCCTTCCCCAGCGACATGAACAAGGCCGCGCGCGATCACGGCGATGCGATCGCCCGCGGCATTCCCTCGGGGCGTATCGGCACCGACGAGGATATGGCGGGGGCGGCGATCTACCTCGCCAGCCGCGCCGGCGACTATGTCGTGGGGGAGACGATCACCGTCGACGGCGGCCTGGTCCACGCGGCGCTGGGAACCAGCATCGACGCCTGAATGGCTCGGTCACCGGCGATGCCATGACGCTGCGCAAAGCGCATTGTCGCCGGCCGGATGCGCGTTAGTCTGACGCGCTGACGGGGGACGAGCGCGATGGATACGACCGGAACCACGGCGGCAGCCAGGCGACAGGCGATCGACATTCCGACGATCGTCGGGCTGGCGGCGCTGCTGTTGCCGCTGACCACCATGTGGCACGAAATCTGCGGCCATGCCGCGGCCTGCCTGCTCGTCGGTGGTCGTCCGAGCGCGATCGGCGCCTTCTACGTGGATTGCGTCGGCGACACCGGCGCGGCGCGGATCGTCGTCGCCTGCGCGGGCGTGTTCGTCGATAGCCTGCTGTCGCTGGCCGCCTGGTCGATGTGGCGCCGCGCGCGCGGCGACCTCTCGCGGCTGGTGCTCTGGTATCTGTGGATCGGCAAGGGGCTGGTCGCCGCCGGCTATTTCTGTTTCTCCGCGGTCAGCGGTGTCGGCGATCTGGGTCCGGGACCCGCCGGCGGGATCGGACCGCTACCGATGCCGATGCTCTGGCGCGCAGGGTTCCTGATCGCCGGTGGCATCGCCTATTGGCGGCTGATCGTCGCCGGCATCGCCGCGCTGACCCTGATGCTCGGCGATGCGTCCGGCACGCGCGGTGCGCGCCGCCGCATCGCGCACGTCTATTACGCAGCGCTCGGCGTGGTCGCGGTGCTCGTCGGCCTGCTGAACCCCGTCGGCCTGTTCATCACGATCATGTCCGCCGCCGCATCCTCGTTCGGCGGCAATGCGGGGCTAATCTCGATCGGCTATGCCGCACCCGCCGGCGACGAAGAGCGCCCCTTCGCGATCCGCCGACGCTACGCGATCATCGTCGCTGGCGCGCTCGTCGCGGCCGGCTTTGCGACCGTGCTCGGCCCGACGATCCGCCTCCGCCCCTAGCGCGCGATCCCCCCCGCCGCGAGCACCGCCAGCGTCACCAACTCGCTCGCGGTCGAGGTCATCGGCGCGATCTGCACCGGCTTTTCCATACCGATCAGCATCGGGCCGATGACGTTGTCGCCGCCCAATTCGCGCAGCAGCTTGGCGGAGATATGCGCGGTCTGCAGCCCCGGCATGATCAGGATGTTGGCCGGCCCCGACAGGCGCGCGAAGGGATAGTTCGCCAGCTGCTTGGGGTTGAGCGCGACGTCCGGCGGCATCTCGCCCTCATATTCGAAGCCGACCTGGCGGCGATCGAGTTCGGACACCGCATCGCGGATATTGTCGACCCACGCGCCCTTGGGATTGCCGAAGGTCGAATAGCTCAGCATCGCGACCCGCGGCTCATGGCCCATCCGCCGCGCGACCTGCGCCGTCTGTTCGGCGAAATCGGCGAGCTGTTCGCCGGTGGGCCGTTCGTTGACGGTCGTGTCGGCGATGAAGACGGTGTGGCTCTGCCCGACTAGGATATGGATACCGAACGGCGTCCGCCCCGCCTCGGGATCGATCACGCGCTTCACCTGGCGCATCGATTCGGCCCAGGTGCGCGTGATGCCGGTGATCATCGCATCCGCTTCGCCCAGTTGCAGCAGCGCCGAACCGAATACGTTGCGATCCTGGTTGATCATCCGCTCGACGTCGCGGCGCAGGTAGCCGCGGCGCTGGAGCCGCCGATAGACGAAGTCGACCATCTTCGGGACGAGCGGCGAATGGCGGCTGTTATGCACCTCGTATTCCTGCGGATTGGCCACGCCAAGCGCCGCGAGCCGATCGTAGACGTCGTCGCGCCCGACCAGCACCGGCGTGCCATAGCCGCCTTCCTTGAAGGCGATCGCGGCCCGCAACACGACTTCCTCTTCGCCCTCCGCGAACAACACTCGCTTCGGCCGTGCGCGCGCGCCCTCATAGGCGAGGCTGAGCACCGAGGTGGTTGGGTTCATCCGCACCCGCAACGTCTGGCGATACGCCTCCATGTCGAGGATCGGCTTGGTCGCCACGCCCGAATCCATCGCCGCCTTGGCGACGGCCGACGGCACCAGCTCCATGAGCCGCGGATCGAACGGCGAGGGGATGATATAGTCCGGACCGAAGCTGTGTTGCACGCCATAGGCGACGGCCACCTCCTCCGGCACGCGCTGGCGGGCGAGTTCGGCGATGGCGTTGGCGGCGGCGATCTTCATCGCATCGTTGATGCCGGTCGCGCGCACGTCGAGCGCGCCGCGGAAGATGAAGGGGAAGCAGATGACGTTGTTGACCTGGTTCGGATAGTCCGAACGGCCGGTCGCGACGATCGCGTCGGGCCGCGCCGCCTTGGCCAGTTCCGGGCGGATTTCCGGTTCGGGGTTGGCCATCGCGAAGATGATCGGCGACGGTGCCATGTCCTTGACCATGTCGGGCTTCAGAGCGCCCGCGGCGGACAGGCCCAGGAACATGTCGGCGCCGTTCAGCGCCTCGGTCAGCGTGCGCCTGTCGGTGACGGCGGCATGCGCCGACTGCCACTGGTTCACGTCCTCGCGGCCCTGATAGATAACGCCGGTGCGGTCGCACATGACGACGTTGTTGTGGCGGACGCCCATCGCCTTCATCAGCTCGGTGCAGGCGATCGCCGCCGCGCCCGCGCCGTTGACGACGATCTTCACCTCGTCCAGCCGCCGCCCGGTCAGCAGGCAGGCGTTGATGAGCCCCGCGGCACAGATGATCGCGGTGCCGTGCTGGTCGTCATGGAAGACCGGGATGTTCATCCGTTCGCGCAGCGTCTGCTCGATGATGAAGCATTCCGGCGCCTTGATATCCTCGAGGTTGATACCGCCGAAGGTCGGCTCCATCAGCTCGACCGCGTCGATGAAGCGGTCGACGTCCTCGGTCTTCAGCTCGATATCGATCGAATCGACGTCGGCGAAGCGCTTGAACAGCACCGCCTTGCCCTCCATCACCGGCTTGGACGCGAGCGCCCCCAGATTGCCCATGCCAAGGATCGCGGTGCCGTTCGAAATGACCGCGACCAGGTTGCCCTTTGCCGTGTAGTCATAAGCGGTTGCGGGGTCGTCGGCGATCGCCTGAACCGGCACCGCGACGCCCGGCGAATAGGCGAGCGCCAGGTCGCGCTGCGTCGCCATCGGCTTGGATGCGATGATCTCGATCTTGCCCGGACGCCCCTCCGAATGGAACAGCAGCGCCTCGCGCTCGGAGAATTGGATGGACGCTTCGTCGGACATGGGACCTCGCTGCCGGGGAAGGACGCTACGGCTCTTGGCCGTTTCGGACGGGGCTTTCAACCCGCGGCAGGAGCAGGTATCGTCACGGCATGAAGCACGAGGCCGACATTGCCCCGCGGGCACGCCGCCTTCCCGACGCCAGCGATTTCGCGCGCGCCAAGTCGATGTACGCCGCGGGCAAGGGAGTCGAGCATCTCGTGGTTGGGCAGTGGCTATTGACCTGGGGCGAGCCCGGCTTCCGGGACTTTCCCGACTGGCTGGCTGCCCAAGATGGCTGAATGCGGTGGCTGAAGTCATCTGGCAGCAGCAGGCCATCGACGATATCCGGCACATAGCACGCTACATCAACGACCATGATCCCCGCGCCGCCGTCGACATGGCGGCCAAACTCTTCGCGCTGGGAGAAAGCCTTGCCACGTTCCCCGGACGCGGTCGCCCCCGTGGCGACGCGCGCGAGATGACCAATTTACCCCCTTACATCCTGCGCTACAGCCTGGACGCGGCCACGGTGACGATCCTCTCCGTCCGCCACGGCGCCCGCAACATCACCGAGCATCCATGACCAACCCCACCCCGATGATGGCGCAATATCTCGGCCTGAAGGCCGAGGCCGAGGATTGCCTGCTGTTCTACCGCATGGGCGATTTCTTCGAATTGTTCTTCGACGATGCCCGCATCGCTAGCGGCGTGCTCGACATCGCGCTGACGTCGCGGGGCGAGCATGATGGCGAAAAGATCCCGATGTGCGGCGTGCCCGTCCATGCCGCCACCGCCTATCTCCAGCGGCTGATCAAGGCGGGGCATCGCGTCGCCATCGCCGAACAGACCGAGACGCCGGCCGAAGCCAAGGCGCGCGGCGGCTACAAGGCGCTGGTCGCGCGCGGCATCGTCCGCGTCGTCACCGCAGGAACGCTGACCGAAGAGGCGCTGCTCGACGCGCGGCAGGACAATTGGTGCGTCGCGATCGGTGAGGCGGCGGACGGCGTGGCGATCGCCGCCGCCGACGTCTCGACCGGACGGTTCGAGGTGATCGACTGTTCGGCGGACGCGCTCGGCGCCGAACTCGCGCGGCTGGGCGCGGCGGAGGTGGTCGCATCCGAAGCTGGCGAGCAGAGCCAGGCCGCCACCACGCTGCGCCCACGGAACGGCTTCGACAGCGGCAGCGGCGAAGCGCGATTGAAGGCCTTGTTCGGCGTCGCGACGCTCGACGGATTCGGCCAGTTCAGCCGCGCGGGACTGGCGGCGGCGGGCGGTCTGGTCGCCTATCTGGAACATACCGCAAAGGGTGCCCTGCCCTTCCTGCGGCCGCCGCGCCTGACCCAGGCGGCCGAAACCATGGCGATCGACGCGGCGACGCGCGACAGCCTCGAACTCACCTGCACCACCGGCGGGCAGCGCAAGGGCAGCCTGCTCGACTGTATCGACCGGACGGTCACGGGCGCCGGCGCGCGCCTGTTGGCGAGCGACCTCGGCGCGCCGCTGATGGACAGGAGCGCGATCGATGCGCGGCTCGATCTGGTCCGGCATTTTCACGACGACGCCGGCCAGCGCGAACAGGTGCGCAGCGCCTTGCGCGCCTTGCCCGACATCGGTCGCGCGCTCGGTCGGCTGGCGGCCGGGCGCGGCAGCCCGCGCGACCTGGGGCAGCTGCGCGACGGGCTGGACGGCGCCTGGCATCTCGGCGAACGGCTGGGGAGGATCGATGCGCCGCTCGCCCTGCTCGATCGCATCGCGCCAAGGCTGCGCGGCCACGGCGCGCTGATCGACCTGCTGAAGCGCGCCTTGGTCCCATCGCCGCCGATCGACGCCGGCGATGGCGGCTATATCGCCGCCGGCTACGACGTCGCGCTCGACGAGCTGCGCGATACCGGCGCGGGCGGACGCCGCGCCATCGCCGCGCTGGAGGCGGAATTCAAGACGAGCACCGGCATCTCGGCGCTCAAGATCCGCCACAACAACGTGCTCGGCTATCACGTCGAGGTGCCGGGACGCGCCGCCGATCCGCTGATGAAGCCCGACAGCGGGTTCACCCATCGCCAGACGCTGGCGGGCGTCGTCCGCTTCAACACGCCCGCGCTGCACGATGTGGCGGGCCGCGTGGCGCAGGCCGGCGCGCACGCGCTCGCCGCAGAGGCCGCCCACCTCGAGGAACTCACCGCCGCCGCGCTCGCGCATCGCGAGGCGATCGCCGCCACCGCCGACGCGCTCGCCCGCATCGACGTGGCCGCGGCGCTCGCCGAACGCGCGGCGGACGGCGGATGGGCACGGCCGACGCTGGCCGACGAGGCGTGTTTCGACATCGTCGGCGGGCGCCATCCGGTCGTCGAGGCCGCGGTGGCGAAGGCGGGCGACCGCTTCGTCGCCAACGACTGCACGCTCTCGCCGGACTCGCGACTGTGGCTGGTCACCGGGCCCAATATGGGCGGCAAATCGACGTTCCTGCGCCAGAATGCGCTGATCGCCGTGCTGGCGCAGGCGGGCAGCTACGTGCCCGCGACGCGTGCGCGACTGGGACTGGTCGATCGCCTGTTCAGCCGGGTCGGCGCCTCGGACAATCTGGCGCGCGGACGGTCGACGTTCATGGTCGAGATGGTGGAAACCGCCGCGATCCTGGCGCAGGCGACGCCCAACAGCTTCGTGATCCTGGACGAGGTCGGCCGCGGCACCTCGACCTATGACGGCCTCGCGATCGCATGGGCGGTGGTCGAGGCGATCCACGAGGACAATCGCTGCCGCTGTCTGTTCGCGACTCATTACCACGAACTGACCCGCCTCGCCGAACGCTGCGAGGCGCTGACCCTCCACCACGTCCGCGCGCGCGAATGGAAGGGGGATCTGGTGCTGCTCCACGAACTCGGCACCGGCCCGGCGGATCGCAGCTATGGCCTCGCCGTCGCGCGATTGGCCGGCATGCCGCCGGCGACCGTCGCGCGCGCGAAGGCGGTGCTGGCGAAGCTGGAGGCGGGTCGCGCCCGAACAGGGGGCCTTGCCGCGGGTCTCGACGACCTGCCGCTGTTCGCCGCGGCGCAGGTGGCGGAGGAAGCGCAATGCGACGCGATCCGCGCGGAGGTGGAATCGCTCGACGTCGATGCGCTGACACCGCGCGAGGCGCTGGACACGCTCTACCGGCTGAAGGCGCTCGCGCGGGAGGGGTGAACCACGCTGGCGCCCCGGCGATGCGCCGCACGACGCAGCGTCCGATGGCGATACCGTCCCGACGCGCCACGCGCTATGACGCCCGGATGGCCGGACGCTTCGATCACCTTCCCAACCGCCGCGCGATCGTCGATCGACGCGCGCTCGCCGAACGTATCGCCGCGCTGGACGCCAGCGACACCACGCTGCGCACGCAGGCGAGCACCATCCTGAAGGCCGCGCTCGTCGAAGGGCGCGCCGAAATCCAGCGCCGCCTCGCCGCGCACCCGTCACGCGGCCTGGAGGCATCGAACGCTCAGGCGTATCTGACCGACCAGCTGTTGCGCATCCTGTTCGATCTGGCGACCCAGCGCCTCCACCCGCTCGCCAATCCGACGGCGGGCGAACGCCTGACGCTCATCGCGGTCGGCGGCTATGGACGCGCGGAAATGGCGCCGTTTTCGGATGTCGATCTCGGCTTCCTGACGCCCGGCAAACAGACGCCCTGGGCCGAACAGGTCATCGAATCGATGCTGTACGCGCTGTGGGACATGGCGCTGAAGGTCGGCCATTCCAGCCGCTCGATCGACGAGATGGTGCGCCAGGCCAAGGGTGACGTGACCATCCGCACCGCCCTGCTGGAGGCGCGCTACGTCACCGGTGACACGGTCCTGTACGAAGAGGCGGCGCGGCGTTTCAAGGCGGAGGTGCAGCATGGCACCGAACGCCAGTTCATCGCCGACAAGCTGGCGGAGCGAGACGCGCGGCATCGCAAGATGGGCGACACCCGCTATGTCGTCGAACCCAACGTCAAGGAGGGCAAGGGCGGCCTGCGCGACGTCCACGCCCTCTTCTGGATCGGCAAGTACATCTACGACGTGCAGCGCGGCGCCGACCTCGTCGGCGTCGGCCTGCTGACCAAGGAGGAATACCGGCTGTTCCACCGCGCCGACAATTTCCTCCAGGCGGTGCGCTGCCATCTGCACAGCGTCACCCGGCGTGCGGAGGATCGACTGACCTTCGACGTCCAGCGGGAAATCGCCACGCGGATGCGCTTTTCCGATCGGCCGGGCAAACCCGCGGTCGAACGGTTCATGCAATATTACTTCCTGCAGGCGAAGACGGTCGGCGACCTGACCGGCGTGTTCCTGGCGCACCTCGACGAACGATTTGCCGCACGCGGGCGGCGCTTCGGGTTGCCGACGATCCGGCGACGGCCCGGCAAGCTGAACGGCTTCGTCCTCGATCGCGGCCGGCTCGGCCTGCCGCAGGACGACTTCTTCCGCCAGGATCCGGTGCGGCTGATCGAGATCTTCCACCTCGCCGATCTGCACGGGGTCGAGGTGCATCCGCTGGCGATGCGGGCGGCGAACCGCGATGCGAAGCTGATCGACGGTCATCGCCGCGATGCCCGCGCCAACGCCCTGTTCCTCGACGTGCTCACCTCGCCGCGCGATCCCGAACTCGTCCTGCGCTGGATGAACGAGGCGGGCGTGTTCGGCCGCTTCGTACCCGATTTCGGCCGGGTCGTCGCCCAGATGCAGTTCGACATGTACCATCATTACACGGTCGACGAACACACGATCCGGGCGATCGGATTGCTCGCGCGGATCGACAGCGGCGGTCTGAAGGACGATCATCCGCTCGCCTCTGCGATCATCAAGCATATCGTCTCGCGCCGGGTCCTGTACGTCGCCGTGCTGCTGCACGACATCGCCAAGGGGCGCGGCGGCGATCACTCCATCTTGGGGGCAGAGGTGGCCGAACGGCTGTGCCCGCGCTTCGGCCTCACCCCGGCGGAAACCGAAACCGTCGTCTGGCTGGTCCGCTGGCACCTCCTGATGTCGGCGACCGCGTTCAAGCGCGACCTGTCCGACTTCAAGACCATCCTCGACTTCTGCGACGTGGTGCAAAGCCCGGAGCGGCTGCGCCTGCTGCTGGTGCTCACCATCGTCGATATCCGTGCGGTGGGTCCGGGCACGTGGAACGGCTGGAAGCGCCAGCTGCTCGCCGACCTGTTCGAGGCGGCGGAAGAGGTGCTGCGCCTCGGGCACAAACAGCGCGGCCGGACCGAACGGATCGCCACCCGCCAGGCGACCTTGCAGGCGACGCTCGGCTGGGACGACGCGCGGTTCGCCGCCTTCGTCCGCCGCTTTCCCGAAGCCTATTGGATCGCCGAACCCGACGACGCGCTCGCGCACAACGCCCGCTTCATCGCCGCTGCGGGGGATGCGCAGCTGTCGATCGACGCGCAGGTCTACGCCGAACGCGGCGCGACGCTGGTGACCATCTACGCCGCCGACCACCCCGGCCTGTTCTACCGGATCGCCGGCGCAATCCACGTCGCAGGCGGCAATATCATCGACGCTCGCATCCATACTACGCGGGACGGCATGGCGATCGACAACTTCCTGGTACAAGACCCCTTCGGCCGCCCCTTCGACGACCTGAGCCAGCTGGGTCGACTCAAGACCGCGATCGAGGATGCGCTGGCCAACCGCGGCAAGCTCGCCGACCGGCTGGTGGCCAAGCCAGCTGCGCGCACGCGGGCCGATGCATTTGAAATAGTGCCGAATGTGCTGATCGACAACCGCGCTTCGAACCGCTTCACCGTCATCGAAGTCAATGCGCGCGATCGCCCGGCGCTGCTCAACCAGCTGGCGCATGCACTGTTCCAGTCGAAGGTGACGCTGCATTCGGCCCATGTCGCGACCTATGGTGAGCGTGCGGTCGACACCTTCTACGTCACCGACCTCACCGGCGACCGGATCACCGGTGCCGCCCGGCTGAAGGCGCTGGAGAAGCGGCTGATGATTGCGGCAGCGGGTGAGATGCTGGGCATCGCGGCCTGACGACATGCCCTCCTGCGGCAAACTGGCGCCTCATCAAGCAACGCCTTCCGGGGGCGCGAACGTCAGGATCATGTCGCCCGCTTCGACGACCGGCCGGAGGTTGGTCGAGAACAGCAATAGCCGTTGGTCGGGCTTCAGCACGGCGACCGGTTCGGCCTCCTTCGCGAGCCGTGCGCGATACGCCTCGTAAGGAAATACGTCGGTGATGCGGGTACGCCCGAACGCCCAGCCCGCTGCCACGCGTTGCTGGAGTTCGTCGATCGTTTCGCCCCCCTCCAGCAGCACCTTGCCCCGCCCCCGAGCGCGACGATCCTCGTCGACCCCGGTCTGGCTCAGCTTGTCCGTGCCGACCTCCGGCCCAAGATCAGCACAGACCAGGGCGTTGTAGGAATCGCTGTCGGTGGCGGCGATCACCTGCTGGAACTGGAGCATGTCGAGCGTATCCTGCGTCACTTCGTCGAGGATATCTCCGCGATAGACGTCCAATTGGCGCTTGCGGGCGCTGCGCAGCGCGAACTTGGCGGTGTCGGCGATCGTCACCTTCAATCCCATCCCCTGCAACGCGACGCCGAGTGCGGTGGTGAAAGCATTGGCGCCGACCAACAGCACGCCATCGCCCTTCCCCTTGTCGATCCCCAGCCTCCGGGCCACCCAGCCCGCCGAGAAGCCATGGGCGAAGATGGTGGCCACCACGACGCCGAAGACCAGCGGCACCAGGGCGTCCGCGTCCATCATGCCGAAATCGTCCAGTCGCAAAGCGAAAAGGCTGGTGACCGCGATCGCCACCACCCCGCGCGGCGCGATCCAGGCGATGAACAGTCTTTCGCGCCATGGCATCCTGGAAAAACACAGGCTGACGAGAACGGTAACCGGTCGCACCACGAACAGCAGCAGGAACAGGAATATGAGGAAGCGCGCCTGAAACCGCTCGATCACGTCCCAGCGCAGCGTCGCGGACAGGATGATGAAGACCCCGGAGATCAGCAGGACCGCGAGATCCTCCTTGAAGTGCTTCAACGCGGCCGTGGACTGCGTCTGACGGTTGGCGAGCACGACGCCCATGACGGTTACGGTGATGAGACCCGTTTCGTGCTTGATCAGGTCGGCAGCGACGAACGCGGCGATCACCGTCACCAGCACGCTTGGCGCTTTCAGATATTCGGGAATGTAGCCGCGACGGAATGCAGTCGTCAGGCCGAACCCCGCGCCGGCGCCGATCAGGCCAGCGACCAGCGTGGCGGCCGCTACGTCGAAGCCGATCGCAACGACGCTGCGATCCGGACCGACATAGGTGATGTACGCATAGATCGCGACCGCCAGCAGCGCGCCGATCGGATCGTTGACGATGCCTTCCCACTTCAGCGTATCCCGAACCCGCGCCGGCACGCGCAGCGTCCGCAGCATCGGGCCGATCACCGTCGGTCCCGTCACTACCAGGATGCCGCCGAACAAGGCCGATATGCCGAGCGGCAGTCCCGCGCCATAGAATGCGGCGGCGGTGCCGAGCACCCAGCCGACCGGCACGCCGATCAGCACCAGCCTCAACACCGCCGATCCGGCGTGGCGCAGGTCGCGGAAGCTCAGGCTCAGGCCGCCTTCGAACAAAATCACGGCGACGGCGAGCTTGATGATCGGCTGCTGCAACGCGCCGAAGTCGCGTTGCGGATCGATGAGGCCGGTGACGGGTCCCGCCAGCACGCCTGCAATCAGCATCAGTGCGATCGCGGGGCGCCCGGTCCGCCATGCAATCCACTGCGCGCCGATGCCGAGCACGCCGATGAGCGCCAGTTTGACGAGCATGGAATCGAAGATCAGCGGTTTTCCCCTTCGACGGCCCAATCGTTCGTGCCCGAATGCGGTTCCGCCTCCGGCGCATCCGCCGGGTCACTCCTCACAGAAAGCGGAGGCGGGGCACCCTTCCGTCCAGCTGTCGGAGATCAAGAAAAAGCCGGCGCGCATCGCTGCACGCCGGCCAGGTTGGTCGTTGCCTGATAAAGATCAGAAGCGGGCGCGGATGGTGGCTCCGTAGGTGCGCGGCTCTGCGAGGAACTGCGAGAACAGCTGGCGGCCACCCGGATACTGCGGGTCCTGATAGGCCGCGGAGTTGCCGCCTTCCTGGAATGGCGAGTTGAAGGCGACCTGCGCGTAATCGACGTTGGTCAGGTTCTGCGCCCAGAATTCGAGGCTGAACTTCTCGTCGGGGGTACGCAGTCCGATGCGGGCGTTGACGATCGCATAGCCGTCCTGCGTCTTCTGCGGGAACAGATCGGAACCCGTGTTATAGTCGCTGGTCATGCGGGTATCCGCATAGAAGAGCGCCGAATAACCGCCACCGATCTGCGGCGTCCACGATGCCGAAGCCGTCGTCACGATGTTTGCCGAGTTCGACAGGTTCTGCCCCGGCAGGCGACGCAGCGACTGGTTGAGCGGAGCGCCCGCGCTGGTGCCGACCAGATTGTCGCGATAGCCGGTGTCGGTGAAGGTCGCGCCGAGCGACACGCGCACATCGCGCGCCGGAACCAGCGTGGCTTCGAGTTCGACGCCCTGGGCACGCACGCCGTAGCCGACATCGCCCGGTGCGCAGGCTCCGCTCGTGCCCGCAGCCGCATTGTAGTTGGCGGCGGCGGTGAACTTGCTCTGGTCGCGATCGCCGCCGTTCAGGCTGGTCGAGCAGCCGTTGATGTTCTGAACGATGAAGACGCTGCCGTCGAAGGTGTTGAGCTGGAAGTTCTTGAAGTCCTGACGGAACGCCGCGACGCTCAGCGAGAACGGGCCAGTGCCGTACTTCGCGCCGATTTCGAAGGAATTGACCGTTTCGGGGGCGAACTGAAGATTGCCGACCAGCGCCTGCGCCCCGCCGACCGAGGCGAAGGTCGTGGTGACGCTGGTGACGCCGTTCGCGGTCACCGGCTGCAACGGCAGCTTGAGCGCGGAGCGATCGAGGTTGAAGCCGCCCGCCTTATAGCCGCGCGAGAAGCTGGCATAGACGAGCAGATCGTCGATCGGCTTCCACGACAGGATCGCGGTGCCCGTCACCTTGTCTTCCTTGCGCGTGTCCTTGATCGACACGCCGTTCAGTTCGGCCGTCGAATTGCCTTGGCACGACAGGCCGATGATACCGCCGGCCACCGCAGCCAGACCGGCATTGGACAGGAACGGGGTCAGGGCATTCTGGTTGGTCTGGCACCCGACGTTGTCGTTGGTGAAGCTCGCGTCGAACTTCTTGCGCTCCTTGGTGTAGCGGGCGCCAAGCGTCAGATCCACCGTGCTGGTCACGTGGAAGATATTGTGCGTGAAGACCGCGAAGTTGCGGCTGTTCTGATTGTAGACGTCGCGGGTCGAGCCCTTGTCATTGATCGCGTCCAGCGTATCGATCGCACGGACGATCGTCGCGCCGGCCGCACCGAACGGACCGGCAGCACTCGACAAGGCGCCGCGGCCGGTCGCCGTGAGGCAGCCTGCCGACGTCGGCGAATAGAATCCGGCAAGCGCCCCGCCGGAGATCAGGCGGCACGTGGCGAACCGCCCGTACTGGCTGCCGAACCGAAGGTTATCGAGAACGCGCAGATTTTCGTTGGCGAAGAAGCCGCCGACCAGCCAGTCGAGCTTTTCGTCGAACAGCGAGCCGTTCAGACGCAGTTCCTGGGTGAAGGTACGGAAGCGACGGGCCGAGTTGCCGTTGGCTGCGCGATACAGGATGTCGACGCGGCTGTAGTCGGTGTCCGATCCCTGCGACGAATCATAGTCGCGATACGCAGTGATCGACGTGAGCTTCGTCGTGCCGAAGTTCCAGTCGAGCTGCCCCGATACGCCCCAATCCTTTGTCGTGCCGGCGAAGCTGCGGCCCGGGCTGACCGAAATCTCGCGGCTGTAGCCGGGACGGTTGACCAGGCTGAGCGGCTGGCCGAGGTCGGTGATCACGTTGACGATGTTGTTGCCCGTGGTGCCCGCGATGCCGCTCGAGTTGATCGAGCCCAGGCCGGCGTTGACCGAGGCCAGCGGTTCGTTGAGGCTGCCGATCGACGGATTGACCGAGCGGTCGACATAGGTCGCCGCGCAGCACTTTTCGTTGCGGTGCGTATAGTCGCCGATCAGGCGGAAGCTGATGTCGCTGCTCGGCTCGAACAGCAGCTGGCCGCGAACGAAGTAGCGGTCGCGATCGTTGACATCCGTGTTGTTCGAATAATCGTGATAGAAGCCGTCGCGCTTGACGTAGACGCCATCGACGCGCGCCGCGATCGTCTCGCTGAGCGGCAGGTTCAGGTTTCCGGCGACGCGATAGAAATTGTAGTTGCCGTAGGTCGCTTCGGCACCGCCGCTGAACCCCTGGAACGAAGGCGCCTTGCTGATGATGCTGATGAGGCCGGCGGACGAATTTCGGCCGCCCAGCGTGCCCTGCGGGCCGCGCAGCACTTCGACGCGATCGATTTCACCCAGTTCGGTGAGGCCGATGCCGGACCGCGAGCGATAGACGCCGTCGATGAACACCGCGACGGAGCTTTCCAGGCCGGGGTTGTCGCCGACCGTACCGATACCGCGAATACGCGCCGAGCCGTTCGCTTCGGATCCCGTCGACGACACCAGCAGCGACGGTGCGAGCTGGTTGAGCTGGCGGATGTCGTTGGCGCCCGAATTCTGCAGCGTTTCGGCCGAGACGGCCGAGATCGCGACCGGCACGTCGGCCAGCGCCTGGGCGCGGCCCTGAGCGGTGACGACGATGTCCGGATTGTTGTTTTCGTCCTGCGTCACCGAACCGGCCGAGGCCGTCGAGGTCGTCTGGGTCGCAGGGCTGGAGGGCTCGGGAGAATTGTTCTGCGCCAGCGCAGGGGTGGCAATCGCAATCGTCGCTGCCGACAGCAGGTACGCGGTAAGGCGCATGGTCATCTCTCTCCTGAACGAAATCTTGTTTTCGAATATCGGGTTTTCTTTTGAGGCTAGTGGCCCACAGGCGTGAGCGTCCAGTATTTTGTGCCTCGAGTCCGAGTTTTCGAACGGAGTGTCGCCAATGCGCAACACCGGGCCCGTTGCCGGACCCGGTGTTCGAAAACGTCATGACGCTACGTCATGCGTGGTGTCGGCTGCATGGCCCGCCAAGGTAAGGCAGGGCCATTGACGCAGATCGCGGCAGACGGATTTACTTGGGTGCGAGCACCATCAGCATCTGCCGGCCTTCCATGCGCGGATAGGCTTCGACCTTGGCGACCTCCTGAGTCGCCTCGGCGACGCGCTGGAGCACCGCCATGCCGAGCTGGCCATGGCTCAGCTCGCGACCGCGGAAGCGCATGGTGACCTTGACCTTGTCGCCCTCCTCGATGAACTCGACGACCTTCTTCATCTTGGTGTCGTAATCGTGGTCGTCGATGTTCGGACGCATCTTGATCTCCTTGATCTCCTGCGTCTTCTGCGACTTGCGCGCGAGGTTCGCCTTTTTCTGCGCCTCGTACTTGAACTTGCCGACGTCGAGGAACTTGGCGACGGGCGGATCGGCGTTCGGCGACACCTCGACCAGATCCAGGCCGAGTTCCTGCGCCTGCGCCATCGCCTCGCGCGTGTACATCACGCCGAGATTCTCACCCTCATGATCGATCACGCGGACCTTGGGGCTGACGATCCACTCGTTGAAACGAGGGCCATTCATTGGCGGCGCCTGGTTCGGCCGGCGCATCATGGGAGGACGTATGGGTATTGCTCCTGTGGTGGTTTGGGTCCCGATATAGTCGATCCAGGCCGTTTTTGAAAGAGCGGCCCGGGTCTATCTTCGCCCCCTCCCCCGATGGGGAGAGGGGCTGGACGATCACCGCAGGTCCGGCGGGGTCGCCTCGTCGCGCAGCATGGCGACCACTTCGTCCACGGTTGCAAAGGTCTGCGCCTGGCTGCCGAGCCGGCGAATGGCGACCTTGCCCTCCTCCGCCTCGCGCTTGCCGACGACGAGCAGCACCGGGACCTTGGCGAGGCTGTGTTCGCGCACCTTGTAGTTGATCTTTTCGTTCCGCAGATCGGTCTCGACGCGGATGCCCGCCTTGCGCAGCTGCGCCGCCACGTCATTGGCGTAATCGTCGGCGTCGGACACGATCGTCGCGACCACCGCCTGCACCGGCGACAGCCACAGCGGGAAGCGGCCCGCGTGATGTTCGATCAGGATGCCGATGAAGCGTTCGAAGGTGCCGAGGATGGCGCGGTGGAGCATGATCGGGCGATGGCGGTTGCCGTCTTCGCCGATGTAGCTGGCGTCGAGCCGTTCGGGCAGCACGGTGTCGGTCTGGATCGTGCCGACCTGCCACGTCCGGCCGATCGCGTCGGTCAGGTGGAATTCGAGCTTCGGCGCATAGAAGGCCCCCTCGCCCGGCAGCTCTTCCCAGCCATATTCCGCCGTGTCGCGACCGGTCGCGGCGACCGCGTCCCGCAGCGACTGTTCGGCCCAGTCCCACATCTCCTCCGAACCGAACCGCTTTTCGGGGCGGAGCGCGAGCTTGATCGCATAGCTGTCGAAGCCGAGATGCTGATAGACGCTGTCGAGCAATTCGCAGAACTTGCGCACTTCATCGACCAGCTGATCCTCGCGGACGAAGATATGCGCGTCGTCCTGCGTAAACTGGCGGACGCGCATGATGCCGTGCAGCGCGCCATGCGGTTCGTTGCGATGGCAGCAGCCGAATTCGGCCATGCGGATCGGCAGGTCGCGATACGATTTGATCCCCTGTTTGAAGATCAGCACGTGCGCCGGACAGTTCATCGGCTTGAGCGCCATCAGATCGCCCTCGCCCGACAGGACCGCGCCCTCGTCCGCGGTGTTCGGCACTTCATCGGGCACGACGAACATGTTCTCGCGATACTTGCCCCAGTGACCGGACTGTTCCCATTGTTTGGCGTCCATCAGCTGCGGGGTCTTGACCTCGGCATAGTCGGCCGCGTCGAGGCGACGACGCATATAGGCTTCGAGCTGGCGCCAGAGGATGAAGCCCTTCGGATGCCAGAATACGCTGCCCTGCGCCTCCGACTGGAGGTGGAACAGGTCCATCTCCTGCCCGATCTTGCGATGGTCGCGCTTCGCCGCTTCCTCCAGCATGAAGAGATGCTGGTCGAGCTGCTTCTTGTTGAGCCAGCCGGTGCCGTAGATGCGGCTGAGCATCGCGTTCTTCTGGTCGCCGCGCCAATAAGCGCCCGACACGCGTGTCAGCTTGAACGCTTGTGGGTCGAGCTTGCCGGTCGAAACCATGTGCGGCCCGCGGCACATGTCGAGCCACTGGCCCTGACGATAGATCGTCAGTTCCTCGTTGTCGGGCAGTTCGGCGGCCCATTCGGCCTTGAAGGTTTCGCCCTGCTGCGTCCAGGTTTCGATCAGCTGTTCGCGGGTCCAGACTTCGCGCGTGAACGGTTCGTTCTTCGCGATGATGCGGCGCATCTCGGCTTCGATCGCGGGCAGGTCCTCTTCGGTGAAGGGGCGATCTTTCCCATCGATTTTGGGGGGAGCGAAATCGTAATAGAAGCCGTCGTCGGTCGCCGGGCCGAAGGTGATCTGCGTGCCGGGGAACAGATGCTGCACCGCCTCGGCCATCACATGGGCGAGGTCGTGGCGGACGAGTTCGAGCGCGTCGGCCTCGTCCTTCGCGGTGACGAGCGCGAGTTGCGTGTCGCCTTCGAACGGACGGTTGAGGTCGCGCACCTGTCCGTCGATCCGCGCGGCGAGCGCCGCCTTGGCGAGGCCAGGCCCGATCGCAGCGGCGACGTCAGCCGGGGTAGTCCCGGGCGCAACCTCGCGGACGGAACCGTCGGGCAGCGTGATACGGAACATGGCGGACATGGGAACAGGGCTTTCTTGGATAGCGAAGGCGGGGCTTATGCACGCGGTGGCCGGATGTAGGCAAGGCGCGCCGCACATGCCAGCGCGCGAGAGGAACGGGCGCGGAAGTTGCCGAAGTTGCCGGTACGTCGCGGCCGAAATCGCTCTCGCGAAGGGATCGGCTGGCGCACCGGCGGGGGCGTTGCCGGGCGTCGACGTCATCCGGCAGGGGACGAGGCGCGATCATGCCCTGCCCATAGGCCGGATGACGTGCTGTAGGACAGGGATTTGTCGCGCCGGTCAGGCGATGCCGAAGGGCACCACGCGATTGCTTTGGGTATGTCCGATGTCCGCCCGGCCAAGGTAGGGCACGCCCAGATCCGCGCACCAGCGCCCGATCATATATTCGAGGCTGTCGGCCCATTCCGGTTCGTTGGGCTGCACCGCGGTGACGCTGCCCAGCCGTACGCCGGCGATCCCCTTCAGCTGCGTCGCATGGCCCATGTGGAACAGCAGCCGGTCGATATTGTACATCGGTTCCGACACCTCCTCGATCAGCAGGACGTGGTCGGTGAGGTCGGGCAGCCAGGGCGTGCCGATCAGCGCGCCGAGGATCGACAGGTTGAACGCCGCCGCCGGTCGCCCGTCGAGCCCGGGCTCCAGCCCCTGCCGGTCGCCCCGTGCCAGCCAGCCGAGCGAGCGAGCGATCGTTTGGTCGCCCTGCTTGCGGCGGATGTCGCTCGCCATCGGGCCGTGGCACGGCCGGCCGATCCGCCGCGCGTAGAGCGCGCCGAGCAGGAACCCCATGTCGGAATAGCCGAGATAGGTCTTGTGCCGCGCCGCCGGTCCCAGTCGTGGCATCACCAGCGGCAGGATGCGGTTCGATCCATAGCCGCCGCGCAGGAACCAGATCGCATCGAAGCCGGGATCGTTGGCGAATTCGAGGAACGCGGAGGCGCGCCGGGCATCGTCGCCGGCGAAATGGCCCGCGACCTCCCAGCATTGCGGATGGACGACCAGATCGACCTCGGGATAGGCCAGCGCGGCGAAGGCGACGAACGGCGCCTCGGCATCCCTGTTGCCGATGCTGGCCGGCGCCACCACTCCAATCCGCATGCGTCTCTTCGTCCCAATCGGTCGGCAGTGCCTTGCCCCTGCCCGCCCGCGTCGATAGCGCGGGGGCATGGCGAACGGCAACATCAACGGCTCCGTCGGGGGCAAGCGCTTCTTCCTGGTCGGCATCGGCGGATCGGGCATGATGCCGCTCGCCACGATCCTGCGCGGGCGGGGCGCGATCGTCGCGGGGTCGGACCGGGGGCTCGACCAGGGCCGCGTGCCGGCCAAGTTCGACAGCCTGCGCGCGCGCGGCATCGCCCTGTTCGCGCAGGACGGCAGCGGCGTCACCACGGCCGAACAGATCGTCGTCGCCTCTGCCGCGGTCGAGGACAGCGTGCCGGACATCGTCGCCGCGCGCGCGCTCGGCTGTACGCGGGCGAGCCGGGCCGAACTGCTCAGCACGCTGTTCAACCAGAGCATGCTGCCGATCGGCGTCGCAGGCACCAGCGGCAAATCGACCGTCACCGGCATGATCGGCTGGATCCTGCATGCGACCGGCCGCGACCCGACGGTGATGAACGGTGCGGTGATGAAGAATTTCGCCCGCGACGACGCGCCCTTCGCCAGCGCATTGGTCGGCGCCGGTGCGCCGTTCGTCAGCGAGGTGGACGAAAGCGACGGATCGATCGCCGATTATCGCCCGCGGATCGCGGTGCTCAACAACGTCAGCCTGGACCACAAGGCGCTCGACGAGCTGCGCCGCCTGTTCGCCGACTTCATCGCCAAGGCGGAAACGGCGATCGTCAACATCGACAACGACGAGGCCGCCGCGCTGATCGCCGCCCTGCCGCGCGCGCGCGTCGCGACCTTCGGGATCGAACGCGACGCCGACTTCGCGGCGCAGGCGGTCGTGGAAGCGCCGTTCTCGGTCAGCTTCGGGCTGGTCGCGGGCGGCGGCGCGGCGATCCCGGTGACGTTGCAGGTGCCCGGCCGGCACAATGTCGCGAACGCGCTCGCGGCGATCGCCGCGGCGGTGGCGGCGGGCGTGCCGCTGGCCGAAGCGGCGCAGGCGATCGCCGGATTCGCCGGCCTGCGCCGCCGGTTCGACGTGGTCGGCCAGGCCGACGGCGTGACGGTGATCGACGATTTCGGGCACAATCCCGACAAGATCGCGGCGACGCTCGATACGCTGCATGCGTTTCCCGGGCGGCTGCTCGTGCTGTTCCAGCCGCATGGTTATGGGCCGTTGAAGGTGATGCGCCGCGAACTGGTCGCGATGTTCGCCGACAGCCTCGCGGCCGAGGATGTGTTGGTGCTGCCCGACCCCGTCTATCACGGCGGCACCGTCGCGCGGGAGGTGGGCAGCGCGGAGATCGTTGCGGACGTCGTCGCAGCCGGCCGCGAGGCGCGCCACATTCCCGAGCGTGGCGACGCCGCCGCTGCGCTGGTGGCGATGGCACGGCCCGGTGACCGGCTGGTCGTGATGGGCGCGCGCGACGACACGCTGAGCCTGCTCGCGGCGGAGATGCTGGCGGAGCTGGCCGCGAGGTAAGGGTGGCGGGCGGATGTAAAGCCCGCTTGACGTAAAGCTCGCTTTCCATGTAAAGCTTCCTTCACAACGAATCGAAGGAGGGTATCCATGCGTCACAGTCCCGCACAGCGTCGCTACAATCGCAGGCTGCTGATCCTGTCGGCCGCCTATGGCGTGCTGCTGGTCGGCGCGGAGTTGGCGTTCCAGCGGCGGATGATCGGATCGCCGCTGACGTTCGGGGTCGCGATCCTGCCGGCGCTGCCGATCATCGGCATGTTCGCCGCCATCGGCCGCTATCTGATCGAGGAGCGCGACGAATATCTGCGCATGCTGATGGTCCGGCAGTCGCTGGTCGCGAGCGGCTTCGCGCTCAGCTGCGCGACGATTTGGGGATTTCTGGAAAGCTTCGATCTGGTCGCGCATCTGGACGCTTATTGGGTGGCGGTGGCGTGGTTCGGGGGCCTGGGGATCGGCAGCTGCGTGAACGCCGCCATCGCGCGACGCGACGCGACCGGGGCGTTCCCGTCATGACCAATCACCTGCGCGACCTGCGCGCGGCGCGGGGGTGGAGCCAGCAGCACCTTGCCGACCAACTCGAAGTGTCGCGCCAGAGCATCAACGCGATCGAGACGGGACGGTATGATCCGTCCCTCCCCCTAGCCTTCAAGATCGCCGAGCTGTTCGGCCTCGCCATCGAAGACGTGTTCACCAGCCCTTCCAAGGAGAATTGATATGATCCTGCGCCCTGCTGGCGGACACGCATCCGTCCTCCTCCGCTCGCCTTCCGCACGCTTGTTCACGCGACTTTGCCGCGCGGCGGGCGGCACGGAACGGATGTTCGCCTAGGTCGCCAGAGATCCGGTGTCGTCCGGCCGCTTCCGCAACCGCGTAGTGACAGGTACGGCCGACGCCTCCGCCCCCGATGCGCCGCGTCGCGCGGCATCCGCGCGGGCGGGATCGAGCATCGACGGGCGGTTCCGATCCGCCACGCCTGTGGTGAACGTCGATGGTGTCGGCGGAGGTTACCCGATATGGTGAGGGCTCGCCGCGAGCGGGCTGCAGGGGGAAAACCATGATTTCGACCAGATGGACGGTGCCGGCGGCTGCCGCGTTGATCGCGACCGCGACGGCCGCCGCGGCGCAGACCGACCCGACGCCGTCACCCCAGATCCTCGTTTCGGCGACGGGCATGGTCCGCACCGCGCCCGACATGGTGACGCTGGGCTTCACCGTGCGCGGCGAAGGCGCAACGTCCGACGAGGCGACCGCCAAGGTGCGGGACATCGGCGGCACCATCCGCAGCGGCACCGCCAGTCTGGTCGGCAATCCCCAGGGCTATCGCGCGTCGACGTTCGCGATCACCGCCGTGCGCGCACGCGAATGCGACGCCAACAACTGGGGCCAGCAGCGCCTCTCGACCGGAGCCTGCGCGATCGTCGGCTATGTCGCGACATTGCCCGTGACGATCGAGACCGCTCGCATTGCCGACGCGGGGACGCTGGTCGGACTGATCGGGCGACTGGGCGGCATGGATGTCGGCATCCGACGGTTCTGGCTGCGCGACGATGCCGCGGCGCAGAAGGCGGCGACGCAAGCTGCGCTGGCGTCAGCCGAACGTCAGGCGAAGCTGATCGCGGAGGGTTCGGGTGGCCGGCTCGGCAACCTGATACGGGTGCAGGATGCCGATTATCGCGAGCCGTCGCCGGAGAAGGCCGAGGACGTGGTCCTGACGCGGGTCGCCGCGCCTGCGCCGCCGCCGCCGCCCCCGCCGGTCGCGATCAGCCTGGCGCCGGAGCCGATCGTGACGACGGTCCGGCTGATGGCGGCCTATGCGATCGTTCGTTGAGGAGGTTGCCTGACCCTCCCGCGAGCCGCGGGGATGTGACACTCGCCCGGCTATGATGACGTAAGGCCCACCCGCACCTCTCGGGATTGCGGGAAGCCGGCAGTATCGCGGCCTGCAATCAGCGCGAGTGGTGTGCTGCGACCGAGGCCCCTCCTGGCGTCAGGAGGGGCCTCGCGGTTCAATACACCCGCTTCTTCGGCTTGATGTATTCGACGTCGTCGGTGAGCGTGTAATCGTGAACCGGGCGGTAATCGATCGCGGTGGCGCCGCCGACGCCGCCCCAGCCGGCGAAGGTGGTGATCGTGTGCTTCATCCAGCCGGCGTCGTCGCGATCCGGATGATCCTCGTTCACATGCGCGCCGCGTGATTCCTTGCGGTTCGCGGCGCTGTCCATCGTCACCACGGCCTGCGCGACGAGGTTGTCGAGCTCCAGCGTCTCGATCAGGTCGGTGTTCCAGATCAGGCTGCGGTCGTTGACCTGCACGTCGGCCATCTTGCCGTAGATGCCCTTCATCAGCGACTGGCCCTCGGTCAGCAGCGCGTTGTCGCGGAACACCGCGCAATGCTTCTGCATGGTGCGCTGCATCTCGCCGCGGATCTCCGCCGTCGGGATGCTGCCGGCCGCGTTGCGGAATTTGTCGAGGCGGGTGAGCGACAGCTCTTCCGAACCCTTGGGCAGCGGGTTGTGCGTGCCGTTGGGCTTGCAGATCTCGGCGATGCGCTTGCCGGTGGCGCGCCCGAAGACGACCAGATCGATCAGCGAGTTGGAGCCGAGGCGGTTGGCGCCATGCACCGACACGCACGCAGCCTCGCCGACGGCGAACAGGCCGGGGACGACGGTGTCCGGATTGCCGTCGACCAGGTTGACGACCTCTCCGTGGAAGTTGGTCGGGATGCCGCCCATGTTGTAATGGACGGTCGGCGTGACAGGGAGCGGCTGGCGCGTCAGGTCGACGCCGGCGAAGATCTTCCCCGTCTCGGTGATGCCCGGAAGACGCTCGTGCAGCACCTTGGGATCGATATGGTCGAGGTGCAGGAAGATGTGGTCGCCGTTCTTGCCGACGCCGCGGCCTTCGCGCATCTCCATCGCCATAGAGCGCGACACGACGTCGCGGCTGGCGAGGTCCTTCGCCGATGGAGCGTAACGCTCCATGAAGCGCTCGCCCTCGGAATTGGTCAGGTAACCGCCCTCGCCACGCGCGCCCTCGGTGATGAGCACGCCGGCGCCGTAGATGCCGGTCGGGTGGAACTGGACGAATTCCATGTCCTGGAGCGGCAGGCCGGCGCGCAGCACCATGCCGCCGCCGTCACCCGTGCAGGTGTGCGCCGACGTCGCGGAGAAATAGCAGCGGCCGTAGCCGCCGGTCGCCAGCACGGTGTTGTGGCTGCGGAAGCGGTGGATGCTGCCGTCTTCCATACACAAGGCGACGACGCCGCGGCACTGCCCGTTCTCCATGATGAGATCGAGCGCGAAATATTCGACGTAGAAATCGGCGTCGTAGCGCAGCGACTGCTGGTAGAGCGTGTGCAGCATCGCATGGCCGGTGCGGTCAGCAGCGGCGCAGGTGCGCTGCGCGGGAGGCCCCTCGCCCATGTTCTGCATCATGCCGCCGAACGGGCGCTGGTAGATGCGGCCTTCGTCCGTGCGGCTGAACGGCATGCCGGCATGTTCCAGCTCGTAGACCGCCGCCGGCGCTTCGCGAACCATATATTCGATCGCGTCCTGGTCGCCGAGCCAGTCGGAACCCTTGACGGTATCGAACATGTGCCAGGTCCAGTGGTCCGGCCCCATGTTGCCGAGCGATGCGGCGATGCCGCCCTGCGCCGCGACGGTGTGGCTACGGGTCGGGAACACCTTGGTAATGCAGGCGGTCTTGAGGCCGTTCTGCGCGCATTCCATGACAGCGCGCAGGCCCGAACCGCCGGCGCCGACGACGACGGCGTCATAGGTGTGGTCGATGATCTTGTAGGCGGCGCTCATGCGGCGGCTCCGAAAGCGACCTTCAGGATCGCGAAGATGGCGACGGCGGCGGTGCCGACGGTGAAGAAGTTGAGGAGGACCATGGCGGCGACGCGTTTCTCGTCATGCTGGTAATCCTCGATCACCACCTGGAGGCCCAGGCGGAAGTGATAGAAGACCGACACGATCAGCAGGATCATCGGCACTGCCGCCCAGCTATTGTGCAGCCAGGTGTGGACGGCGCCGTATTCGTAGCGCGGCATGCGCAGGATCGAGAAGACGAACCAGAGCGTCAGGAACAGGTTCGACCCCGCGGTGACGCGCTGGCGCCACCAATGGTGCGCGCCTTCCTTGGCGCTGCCGAGGCCGCGGACGCGGCCGATGCTGGTGCCCGAACCCATCACTTCATCCCCAGATAGAGCCAGAACGCCGCGGTCAGCACGAAGCCGCCGGCGATCACGATCAGGCTGAACATCTTGTTGCGTTTCAATTCGAACGCCGCGCCCGCGTCCATGACCAGGTGGCGGACGCCGTTCAGCATGTGCGTGAAGAAGGCATAGGTCATGCCGATGCCGACGATCCAGCCGATCACATTGAGATTGCCCCCGTTCGTGGTGAACACGTCGCGGAAGTTCGCATAGGCTTCGGCGCCCGACGCGATCGCGGCCAGCCACCAGACCAGCAGCAGCGTGCCGACGGTCGCCATCCCCGAGCCGGTGGCGCGGTGCAGGATCGAGACCAGCATATGCGGGCCCCAGCTGTAGTGGAGCTTCAGAAAGCCCGAAAAAAGATGCGGGCTGCGCGGACGCGCCGGAGTGCGGGATGCCATGAACGGTCCTCGGGCAAAATCGATTGCACTGCCTATTAGGCCTGCCGTGCTGCGATGCAACCCATCCGCCGGACTCTAACCCCGCATTAACCAGCCCGGGTTAGACATGCTGCCATATCCCCCACCAGATGCCAGCCGCCGGAGACACCCTTGTCCGACATCGTCCTTCCTCCCCCCGCCAGCCTGGCTGCCGCGATCGACCTGCGGAGTCGCATCGCGGCGTTCGACGGCGGCGAGAATACGCTGGTCGAACGCGCGGCGGAGCTGTGGACGATCATCGAACCCGATGCGGCCGACATCGTCGATGCCTATTGGGCGCATTGGCGCCACGCCCACCCCGGTGCGGCGGAATGGACGCCGCTGGAAAGCGACCGCCGCATGCAGGCGGGCGTCACCTATCTACGCCACCGCTTCTGCCATCTGGATGGCAGATTGTGGGTGGAATCGCTCGAGCGGGCCGTCGCGTCGGCTTATGCCGCCAGCATTTCGACGATGGAGGTGCTGGCGATGTCCTGCGCCAGCGATCGTGCCGCGCTGAAGTCGCTGATGGCCCGGCTGCCGGCGGACGACCGCCGCCAGCCGATGCTGATCGATGCGCTGATGCGGCTGTTCGGGATGGAGACGGAATTAACCGTCGAGCTGTTCGGGGGCTTCGCCGCGCACAACGAGCGCGTCGCGCGCGACCGGCTGGCGATCGAATTCCGCGAAGGCATCGCCAGCGCGGTCGAGACCGCCACCGACGAGGGCCATGCCTTGCGCCAGCAGGCGGAGCGCAGTTCCGGATCGGCGCGCGGCATGCTGGGCAAGGCGAGCGAGGTGGCCGCCGCCGCAGAACAGTCCGCCGTGGCGATGCGCGAGGCGGCGCAGACCGCCGCCGGCCTGATCCGCGCGATCGAGGATGCGCGCACCGAGGTGGAGGCCGCCGCGGAAATCGCGAGCCGCGCCAGCGTGCAGGCGACCAACGCAGTCGGCATGTCCGAAGCGCTGAGCGATCACGCCAAGTCGATCGAATCGATCCTGGGCCTGATCCGCGACATCGCGGGCCAGACCAACCTGCTGGCGCTGAACGCGACGATCGAGGCGGCGCGCGCCGGCGACGCCGGTCGCGGCTTTGCCGTGGTGGCGCAGGAGGTGAAGAGCCTCGCCAACCAGACCGCGCGTGCCACCGACGATATCGCCGCCAAGATCGCGTCGATCCAGTCGGCGACGCGGTCCACGGTGGAAACCAACGCCAGCATCAAGACCACGGTCACCGAAGTCCAAGAATCCGCCGATCGCATCCGTTACGCGATGGAGGCGCAGGCGCAGACGGTGACGGCGATCACCGCCGCCGTCGACGAAACGGCGCTGGCCGCGGATTCGATGTCGAGCACCATCGCAGCGATCCGCGAGGACACCGAGACGGTCGCGGCCGAGATCGACAGCGTCGGCCGTGGTTTCGACCGGCTCGACGGACGCTTGAACACGCTCAAGAACAGCGCGGGCGAATTCGTCGCCAAGGTTGCTGCATAGGGTCGGAGGGGATGACGGGGGGAATGATCGCATGGCCAAAGTCGCAGCGCTGAGCGGGGATCGCCCCGCCACCCGCAGCATCGTCGCCCATCTGGGCGAATATGACTGGGACGGTTCGATCGCCGAATCGTGCCGGATGATCACCGACCTGCTGACGGACGAGGATTATCATGCGATCGCCAGCCGGTTCTGGCATCATTACCTGTCGCTGCCGGCGACGCAGGACATCCGCCACCTGTTCACCGCCGATCGCGTCGAGCGCCGGATCCGCGAAAGCGCGAACTATGCCCGGCTGAAATATAGTGCGCCGTTCGACGAAGCCTGGGTGCGCGTCGCCTTGAGCCATGCCGAACAATCCTTGCTGTCGGGCGTGCCGCTGCCGACGTTGCAGGCGGCGCTGGCGCAATCGCACAGCTTCACGGTGCAATCGCTCGAGCGGCATTGCGCGGGCGACACCGCCCGCCTCGTCCGGTTGTGCGACGCGGTGCAGCGGACCGCATTGGTCGAATCCGACCTGATGACCGGGCATCTGGCGGCGCGGCAGGCCGAGGAGAACCGCCAGCAGCGCCAGGCGCGGATGGCCGCGTTCCAGGAAAGCATCGCATCGTCGATCGACGGCGCCGCGACGATGGGGTCGCGGATCCAGCTTCAGGCCAGCGCCGCGTCCGCATCGACGCGCCACGTGCTGGGCAAGGCGAGCGAGGTCGCCGCCGCCGCAGAGGAATCCGCCGTCGCAATGCGCGAGGCGGCGCAGACCGCCGCGGGCCTGATCCGCGCGATCGAGGCTGCGCGCAGCGAAGTCGACGAAGCCGCGGCGATCGCACAGCGCGCCAGCGCCCATGCGGGCGACGCCGTGCGGGCGAGCGAGGCGCTGAGCGAGCATGCGCAATCGATCGAATCGATCCTGGGCCTGATCCGCGCCATTGCAGGCCAGACCAACCTGCTGGCGCTGAACGCGACGATCGAGGCGGCGCGCGCCGGCGACGCCGGCCGCGGCTTCGCGGTGGTGGCGCAGGAGGTGAAGAGCCTCGCCAACCAGACCGCGCGCGCCACCGACGATATCGCCGCCAAGATCGCGTCGATCCAGCACGCGACGCGCAGCGCGGTGGCGACCAATGCGAGCATCAAGGCGACCGTCGCCGAAGTGCAAGAATCCGCCGACCGCATCCGCTTCGCGATGGAGGCACAGGCCGAAACGGTGACCGCGATCACCGCCGCGGTCGACGAGACCGCGCTCGCCGCCGATTCGATGTCCTGCACGATCGATGCGATCCGCGAGGACACGCAGGCGGTCGCGGGCGAGATCGACTGCCTGGGCGCGGGATTCGGCGAAGTCGGCGACCGGCTGGGGCGGTTGCGCCAGTCAGCTGACGCCTTTTCGGCCAGCGTCGCCTAGCGCCGCACGGCCATTGTCCTGCCCTGCCCGCGCTTCTAAAGCCGCGGCATGGCAATGCTTCTTACCGGATCGAGCCGCGGCATCGGCGCGGCGATCTTCGACACCCTGACCGCGCATGGCGCGAGCGTCATCGGTCACGGCACGCGCAGCGGCATCGCCGCCGACTTCGCCGATCCCGCCGCACCGCAGGCGCTGTGGGACGCGGCGCTGGCGCAGGCGGGCGGCACGATCGACGTGCTGGTCAACAACGCCGGGGTGTTCGAGGCCAATCCGCTGGCACGCGATCATGACGACTGGGTCGCCGACTGGGAGCGCACGTTGCGCATCAACCTGACCGCGTCGGCCGAATTGTGCCGGTTGGCGGTGCGCCATTGGCAGGACCGCGGCAGCGGCGGCCGGATCGTCAACGTCGCCAGCCGCGCCGCCTATCGCGGCGACAGCCCGGCCCATTGGCATTATGCCGCCGCCAAGGCCGGGATGGTCGCGATGACCAAGACGATCGCGCGCGGCTATGCGACAGAGGGCATCCTCGCTTTCGCCATATGTCCCGGCTTTACGATGACCGGCATGGCCGAGGATTATCTGGCCAGCCGCGGCGGCGACAAGCTGCTCGCCGACATTCCGCTGGGCAAGGTCGCGGACCCCGAAGAGGTCGCCGCGGTCGCGCGCTTCTGCGCGCTGGAGGCGCCGGCGTCGATGACCGGCGCGGTGATCGACGTCAACGGGGCAAGCTATGTCCGCTGACGCATGGAAGGTCACCCTGCCCTGCACGCGCGCCGAGGCGGAGGCGATCGACAGCGCATCCGACCTGGCGATCGACGCGGTGCTGATGACCACCGAAGAGGTGGAGGACGATGTCGAGCGCTGGCGGCTCGACGCCTATCTGGAGCATGAGCCCGATGCGGCGATGCTGGCGCAGCTGCACGCATTGGTGCCGAGCGCGAGCGCGCACGATCCCGCGGTCGAACGTCTGGCGGATCAGGACTGGGTGACGATGAGCCAGTCCGGGCTGGAGCCGATCCGCGAGGGGCGCTTCGTCGTGCACACCGGGGCGCATGCGGTCGAGACGCCGGCGGGTGGCCGCGCGTTCCTGATCGAGGCGGGACAGGCGTTCGGCACGGGGCATCACGGCACGACGAGCGGGTGCCTCGCCATGCTGGATGAACTTGCGGTCGAGGGACGGCGGTTCGGCAAAGCCATCGACGTCGGCACGGGCACCGGCCTGCTCGCCTTCGCGGCGGTGGTGCTATGGCCCGAGGCGACGGTGATCGCGACGGACATCGATCCGGTCGCGGTCGACGTGACGCGGGAAAACGCCGCGCGGAACCATGTCGAGGGCGTCAGGCTGTTCGTCGCCGACGGTGCGCGCCATCCCGAAATCGACGCGGTCGCCCCCTATGACCTGGTGATCGCCAACATCCTGGCGGGGCCGCTGGTGTCGATGGCCCCGGAGCTGGCGGCGATCGCCGACCGGGGCGCGACGATCGTGCTCGCCGGGCTGCTGGAGACGCAACGCAAGACCGTGGTCGCGGCCTATGCCGCGTGCGGGTGCGCGCTGGAGGCGATCGACCGGCGCGGCGACTGGACGGTGCTGCGGCTGCGCGCCGGGGCGGAACGCTATGTGCCGACCGCACCGTTCGACCCAAAGGGCCGCGACGGCTGGGCACTGGACCTGTAGCGGCGGGCTAGCCGCGAAGCCGGGGACTATTGCCTAGCGCCGGGCCTTCGTCCGCGCATAATGCTGCGTGCCCTGGGTGATGATCCGATCGCCCGCGACGATGGCGGCGACGGGAATGTCGTCCTGCGCCTTCAGCTGCGCGTACAGCGGGGCGAAGTCCGTTTCGACGGTGATCCGCAGCAGTTCGTCGAAGCTGGGGATGACGAAGTAATTCTGCTGGAAATCGTCGATCCGATATTCGGTCCGCATCACCCGCGCGATGTCGAAGCCGATCCGGTTGGGGCTGGGATCGTCGAGCGCAAAGCGGCTTTCCGCGAAGCTCGACACGATGCCCGACCCATAGATGCGCAGGTCGTCACCTTCCTGGATCAGCCCGAATTCCACCGTGTACCAGTACAGCCGGCCGAGATATTTGAGCGCGTCGAGCCCCAGCGCGCGCTGCCCGCCGCGGCCATAGGCTTCGAGGTAATCGGCGAAGACCGGATCGGCCAGCATCGGCACATGGCCGAAGACGTCGTGGAAGACGTCGGGTTCCTGAAGATAGTCGAGCTGATCCGGGCGGCGGATGAAGTTGCCCGCGACGAACCGCCGATTGGCCATATGGTCGAAGAAGACGTCGTCCGGCACCAGTCCGGGCACCGCCACGACCTGCCACCCGGTCAGCGACATCAGCCGTTCGGACAGTTCGGCGAAATCCGGGATGCCGGGCTTGGACAGCTTCAGCACGTCGAGGCCGCGCAGATAGGCGTCCGACGCGCGGCCGGGAAGCAGTTGGGATTGGCGCGCGAACAGCGTATCCCATGTCGCATGCTCTTCGGGCGTATAATGCTGCCAGTTCTGGTCGATCGTCCAGTCGGCGGTAGCGCCGGCGGGCGGGGTGTCGAGCGCGTGCGATTCATCTGCCATGACGACGGCCTAGCATAAGGTTTCGAATGTTACGACATAGCGCCCGACCGACGATGCCGTTCCGCCGCTGGGCCGCGCGGATCGTGGCGGCATGCCTCGTGCTGGCGGGCGGCTATGCCGTCGCCGGACTGATCGGCGGCGCATTGCCGGCCAATGCCGACTGGCGGCCGCCGGAACGGGGCATCCGCATCTATGTCGAATCGAACGGCGTGCATGTCGGGCTGGTGGTGCCCAAGGTCGCTGCGGGAATCGACTGGCGCGGCTGGGCGCCGGGAGCGGACGTGGCCGATCCGCGTTATGCCGATTATGACAATCTCGCGATCGGCTGGGGCGAACGGACCTTCTTCCTCGAAACGGCGACCTGGGCCGATGTCCGGGCGGGCACCGTCATCGCCGCGGCATATGGCAGCGATGCGACCTTGATCCACGTCGAACATGTGCCGGCGCCGCAGGTCGGCGACACCGTCCGCAGCGTGCTGCTGCGCCCCGAGGAATATCGGCGGCTGGCGGCTTACATCCGCGCGAGCGCCGCGCCCGCACGCGGCCGGCACCGCGGCTATGACGTCAACGACGTCTTCTACGACGCGCGCGGCCATTACAGCGCGATCCACACCTGCAACGCCTGGGCAGGCGACGCGCTGCGCCAGGCAGGCGTGCGGATCGGCCGGTGGACACCGTTTCCGGTGACGGTGCTCGCATGGTTCTAGAGCGATTGCAGGCGGGTATCGCGCGCTGGCGAACCGAACATCCGGTGCCGCGTCGCACCGCGGTGGCGCGGTTGCCGGCCCATGCGCGGTTCGGCACCGGGTTCCTCGCACCCCCGCCGCCGCCCAAGTCGCTGGCGGCGAGCGAGGTGCCGCGGGTGGCGTGGATGCTCGCGACCCGCTGGCGCTACGCCGCGGCGCTGGCGGCGGTGCCGCGCGGACGCGGCGGGGCGGTGATGATCCTGCCCGGCCTGTTCGATGCCGATGGTTCGAGCGTGGTGCTGCGGCGGTTCCTCGCCGGGCTCGGCTATCGCGCGGAAGGCTGGGGACTGGGCCGCAACCTGGGCGTCAAGAGCGTCGGGCTGGATGCGGAGCTGCTGATCGCGCGGGTCGCGGCGCTGCATGCCGAGGCGGGTCCGGTGACGCTGGTCGGGGTCAGCCTGGGCGGGATCATGGCACGGCTGGTGGCGCATCGCCGCCCCAAACTCGTCGCGCGGGTGGTGACGGTCAGCTCGCCCTATGCGGGCAGCGGGCGGGCGACCAACGTCTGGCGGGCGTTCGAATGGGCGACCGGCGAGCGCGTCGACGACCCGGCGGTGATCGCGCGCAGCGAGGCGATCGCGGCGCCGCTGCCGGTGCCGTGCACCGCGATCTGGAGCCCGCGCGACGGCTTCGTCAACGGCTTCATCTGCCACGACGCGAGCGCCGACGCGGTGGAGGTGAACAGCGGCCATCTGGGCGTGCACATCCATCCCGAGGTGCTGATCGCGGTGGCGCGGGCGCTGGCCGGCGAAGAGGTGGTGCAGGATCGGTGATGGGCCGCGTGCGGTTGCGGTATGCGGCCGTGCGGTGCCGTCACCGCCGCGGTCGAAGGCTCAGTCTCCGGACAGGCGGGCATGCATCCGCCGGGTTCCGGTGAGCCTCACCGCGGGCAGCGCGCCGGGATCGCCGCCTTCACGGATATGACCGACGCGGCGGTCATCCCGGCACGGAGCTAGGCCGATCAATATCCGGCGCGATAGTCCGAATAGCGGCAGGCGTCCTGATCGTCGGGGTGCTTGCGGCATTGTGCCGCCGCCTTCTTGCGCTCGCGGCCTTCCTTGGCCTCCTGCTTGCGCATCTTGCGGCCGTAGTTGCGGTCGGCTTCGTCCTGGCTGGTGGTCGTCCAATCGATCGCCTTGCCGGCGACCTGGAACGGCGCCTTCACGATCGACGTTGCGGTGCCGATGCAGCCACTGGTGGCGAGGGCGAGAGGAACGAGGACGAGAGGGGTGATACGCATTACCGGTGATCCTTGGCCGCACGGCGGGTCTCCACGCCGATTAGCGGATAATCGGTGAAGAATCCGTCGATGCCAAGCTGCAAGGCCGCGCGGATCTCGGCCGCGATGTCGCCGTGCGCGCCGGCAACGGCGCCGCGGCGGAAGCGTTCGGGCAGGAAGGCGTTTTCCGCGCGATACGTCCAGGGATGCACGCGCAGGCCGGCCGCATGCGCGTCGGCGACCAGCGTCGTCGGAGCCGCACCCGTCCAGAGCTGCGCCTTGTCGGGACCGACCCCATAGGCATAGCGCGCGACCTGCGTCAGGCCGGCCGGCGTCAGCATCGCCGCATAGCTGGGCGCCGCGCCGTCCGCGGGCCCACCCTCCCCCGCCACCAGCTGGATCAGGCGGATGCGGGTCAGCGTATGGATGTGCTGGAGGTTCTTCACCTCGAACGACTGGATGAAGACCGGCGCGTCGGCGCTGTCCCAGCCGGCCGCGCGCAGTTCGGCGACGAGGCGATCGTCGGTCGGATGGCCGATCCCGGCGAAATAGGTCGGGTGCTTGGTTTCGGGATAGATGCCGATCGTCCGCCCGGTATCCTTGCTGCGCCGCTTGGCCAAGGCGATGATCTCGGCGAGGGTCGGCACTTCGAACCGGCCGTCATAGGTGGCGTTGCCGGGACGCAATTGGGGCAGGCGTTCACGGGCGCGCAGCGTCTTCAGTTCGGCGAGGGTGAAATCCTCGACGAACCAGTCGGTCAGCGTCTGGCCGTCGATCGTCCGGGTGGTGCGGCGCGCGGCGAATTCGGGATGTGAGGCGACGTCGGTCGTCCCGGAAATCGCATTTTCGTGGCGCGCGACGAGGACATCGTCCTTCGTCGGCACCAGATCGGGCTCGATGAAGTCGGCGCCCTGGTCGATCGCGAGGTCGTACGCCACAAGCGTATGTTCGGGCCGCGATCCGCTCGCGCCGCGATGGGCGATGACGATCGGCGAGGTGACGATCGGGGCTGGAGGCTGGACAGGCATGGGCCGATCCTGCCCGCTGGCGGAGGCCGATGCCAGTGCCATGGCGATGAGAGCGATTCGCAATCCGGAAACCATCATGACCAAGCGCGTTAGGGCTGTAATCCTACACGGGTGCGACACCCGATCTCGCGAGGCTTCCGCATGCACTTCACGATCAACGGCCAATCCTATGAGGCCGAACCGGACATCCGCACCTCGCTGCTCGACCTGTGCCGCGAGCATCTGGGGCTGACCGGCAGCAAGAAGGGCTGCGATCACGGCCAGTGCGGCGCGTGCACGATGCTGGTCAACGGCCGGCGGATCAATTCCTGCCTCAGCCTGGCGGTGATGCACCAGGACGACGAGATCGTGACGATCGAGGGACTGGGCACGCCCGAAGACCTGCATCCGTTGCAGGCGGCGTTCGTCCGGCACGACGGCTATCAATGCGGCTATTGCACGCCGGGCCAGATCTGTTCGGCGGTGGGCATGCTCGACGAGGTGAAGAAGGGCTGGCCGAGCCATGTCAGCGGCAATCTCGATTCGCCCGAATTCGACGACACCGAGATTTCCGAACGGATGAGCGGCAACCTGTGCCGTTGCGCCGCCTATCCCAACATCGTCGATGCGATCCGCGAGGTCGCCGAGCAATCGGGCGAGACCCGTATCGCACCCCGCCAGCCGGCGGAGGCGGGCGCATGAAGACCTTCATCTACGCCAAGGCGGACAGCGCCGACATCGCGGTGAAGGACGCACGCGTCTCCAACGCCAAATATATCGCGGGCGGCACCAACCTGCTCGACCTGATGAAGCTGCAGGTAGAGACGCCCGAAAAGCTGGTCGACATCAGCCGTCTGCCGCTCGGCGAGATCGAGGAGCGGGAGGACGGCGGGCTGACGATCGGCGCACTGGTGCCGAACAGCGACCTTGCCGCCGATCCGCGCATCATCGCCGGGTATGAGGTGCTGAGCCGGGCGTTGCTGGCGGGCGCGTCGGGCCAGTTGCGCAACAAGGCGACGACCGGCGGCAACCTGCTCCAGCGGACGCGCTGCTATTATTTCTACGACACCGCGACCCCGTGCAACAAGCGCGAGCCGGGCACCGGCTGTTCGGCGATCGGCGGGTTCAACCGCGTGCTCGCGATCCTCGGCACGTCCGAACAGTGTATCGCGACGCATCCGAGCGACATGGCGGTGGCGATGCGCGCGCTCGACGCGACGATCATCACGCTGAAGGCGGACGGCGACAAGCGGCGGATCCCGATCCACGAATTCTACCGCCTGCCCGGCGACACCCCGAACATCGAAACGGTGCTGGAGGCGGGTGAGCTGATCACCCATGTCGAGCTGCCCGCCCCACCCAAGGGCAAGCAGACGTACCGCAAGGTGCGCGATCGTGCCTCCTACGCATTTGCGCTGGTGTCGGTCGGCGGCGTGGTCAGCGTCGAGGACGGCAAGATCGCATCGGCCGCGCTCGCCTTCGGCGGGCTCGCCCATATGCCATGGCGCAATCCGGCGGTGGAGGCGGCGCTGATCGGGCAAGCGCCGTCCGATGCCGTGTTCAACGCGGCGGCCGATGCGCTGCTGGAGGGAGCCAAGGGCTATGGCTCCAACGATTTCAAGATTCCGCTGGCGCGCCGGGTCCTGATCGCAACGCTTCGCGACCTGACGGGAGAATGAGCATGTTCGGTTTCGGCGGCGGCGACACCAATTCGCTCACCATGAACAAGGCGCATCCCGACAGCCTGCTCGATACGGGCGTGCAGGATGTGATCGGCAAGCCGATCGATCGCATCGACGGCCCCAAGAAGGTGTCGGGCAAGGCGACCTATGCGGCGGAATATGCGCTGGACAACGTCGCTTACGGCTTCCTCGTCCGCGCCACCGTGGGGGCGGGCAAGATCACCGCGCTCGACGCGGAGCGGGCGAAGGCGTTGCCGGGCGTGATTGACGTCATTACCGATTACGCCAGCTTCATCCGCAATCCCCAGCAGGGCGGCGAGACGACCGCACCGACGCAGGGCGTGGAGAACGTCGCCTATCATGGCGAGATCATCGCGATCGTCATCGCCGAAAGCTATGAGGTCGCGCGCGATGCGGCGATGCAGGTGAAGGTCGACTATGCACCGGCCGAGGGACGCTACAGCTTCCTCGCCCATCGCGAAGAGGCGGAAAAGCCCAAGCCGCAGCAGATCCCGCCCCATCACAGCCAGGGCGACGTCGACAAGGCGATGGCCGAGGCGGTGCACACGATCGACGTCACCTACACCACGCCGAGCCAGAATTCGGCGGCGATGGAGCCGCATGCCAGCCTGGCGGTGTGGGAAGACGGCGCGCTGACGCTGTACGGCGCCTATCAGATGCCCGCATCGGACAAGCAGCAGCTGGCGAAGGCGCTGGGTGTGTCGGCGGACAAGGTGCGCATCGTCGCGGCGTTCGTCGGCGGCGGTTTCGGGTCCAAGCTGGGCATCGCGCCGGAAAGCGTCGCGGCGGCGATCGCGGCCAAGCGGCTGAACCGGCCGGTGAAGGCGGTGATGGCGCGCCAGCAGGTGTTCGACGCCACCGTGCGCCGTTCGAACACCGAACAGCGGATGCGGCTGGGCGCGGACGCGAACGGCAAGCTGATCGCGATCGGCCATGAATCGATCCTGTCGAACCTGCCGGGCGAGGATTTCTTCGAGCCGTGCGGCATGTCGACGCACTTCCTGTACGAAGGCGAGAACCGGCTGATCACGCACGATATCGTGCGGCTGGACTGGCTGTTGGCGGGATCGATGCGAGCGCCGGGCGAAGCGGTGGGACTGATCGCGCTGGAAGGCGCAATGGACGAGCTGGCCGAGACGATGGGGATCGATCCGATCGAGCTGCGCAAGCGCAACGAGCCGCAGGTCGATCCGGAAAAGAACATCCCCTATTCGTCCCGATCGCTGATCCCGTGCCTGGAGGCGGGCGCGGCGAAGTTCGGCTGGGCGAAGCGCAAGGCGGCGGGCGCCGATCGGCGCGGCGACTGGCTGCATGGCGTCGGCGTCGCATCGGCGGCCCGATCCAACATGCTCCAGAAGTCGGCGGCCAAGGTGTCGATCGACGGTCAGGGCAAGGCGATCGTCGAGACGGACATGACCGACATCGGCACCGGCACCTATACGATCCTTGGCCAGATCACCGCCGAGATCCTGGGGCTGCCGATCGAGGACGTGACCGTGCATCTGGGCGATACCGATGCGCCTCCGGGCGCCGGCTCGGGTGGTTCATGGGGTGCGGCATCGTCGGGTTCGTCGGTCTATCTGGCGTGCGAGGCGCTGCGCAAGAAGATCGCCAAGGCGATGGACGTGGACGAGGCGTCGATGACCATGAAGGACGGTCTGGTCATCGCCGAGAACCGCAGCGTGCCCTTACGCGAACTGGTCGGCGAAGGCATGGAAGCGACCGGCGAGATCAGCGGCGGCCATCAGGAGAAGACGTTCAACCAGGCAAGCTACGGCGCGCATTTCGTCGAGGTCGCGGTCAACGCGATCACCGGGGAGGTGCGGGTGAAGCGGATGCTCGGCGTGTTCACCGCGGGCCGCATCCTCAACGAAAAGACCGCACGCTCGCAATGCCTGGGCGGCATGACGTTCGGCATCGGTTGCGCGCTGTCGGAGGAACTGATCCACGACCCGCGCAACGGCAAGGTGGTGAACCGCGATCTGGCGGAATATCACGTGCCGGTGAATGCCGACGTGCCGCAGCTGGACGTCGATTTCCTGTTCGAACGCGACATCCAGGCGAACCCGCTCCATGCCAAGGGGCTGGGCGAGCTGGGAATCTGCGGCGCGGCGGCGGCGATCGGGAATGCCATCTACAATGCGACCGGCGTGCGGGTGCGCGACTATCCGTTGACGCTCGACAAGCTGCTCGACGGCCTGCCGGCGGTGTGATCGGATAGTTTCCACGCACGGGAGGACCCGGGCCGGGAGGCGGTGCAGGTCACCGCTCCTCTCGCCGGGAGCCTGCGTGCGTGGGAATACGCCGGCCCTTTGCCGCGCGCCGCCGCCATCCTACATTAGCCCGAACCCGCTGCGGGCCGAGGATCACCGATGACCGAGATGACGATGGACCGGGCCTATCGCCCCGCCGCCCTCACGCGCGCGACACAGGGTGTGCTCGGCAAGCCGATCGACCGCATCGACGGTCCGGCCAAGGTCAGCGGCAGCGCCACTTACGCCTATGAGGGCGCCGGCGGGACGATCGCCTATGCGGCAATCGTCGGCGCGCCGATCGGCAGCGGGCGGGTGACCCGGATCGACACCGCCGCCGCCGAGGCGCTGCCCGGCGTGCTGGCGGTCCTCCACGGCGATCCGCGCATGGTGACCGGCGGCAGCAATTCGCAGGCGCAGGCGCACAGCGGGACGGACGCGATCTTCCACTATGGCCAGCCGGTGGCGATCGTCGTCGCGGAGGATCAGGCGATCGCGCGCGAGGCGGCGACGCTGGTGGTGGTGCATGCCGAACCGGGCGACGACCGCTTCGACCCTTCGGCGCAGCCGGTGCAGACCGATCACGGATTGGGTTTCCTGCCCACCATCGACATCGGCGACCTGGACGGGGCGCTCGCCGCGGCGGCGGTGGTGATCGACCGGACCTATACGACGCCCGTGCACTTCCCCGCCGCGCTGGAGCCGCATGCCAGCACCGTGTCGTGGCAGGACGGGAAGCTGACGGTGCGGACCAGCAACCAGGTGATCGGCTCCGCCCGAAACACGATCGCGACCGCGCTCGGCATTGCGAAGGACGACGTCCGTGTCCTCGCGCCGTTCGTCGGCGGCGGCTTCGGCGGCAAGACCGGCGTGGGGCCTGAGGTGATCTTCGCCGCAATCGCTGCACAGCGGCTGGGGCGGCCGGTCAAGATCGCCCTGCCCCGCGCGCAGACCGCCTATCTGGTGCATCATCGCTCCGCGACGACGCAGCGGGTGCGGATCGGCGCCGGGCCCGACGGGCGGATCACCGCCTTCGCGCACGAGGGCGTGGCCGCGCAGAACGACGACGCCGGCTTCCTGGAACCGATACCGTTCGGTTCGCTGCCGCTCTATGCCGGCGAGAACCGGCGGTTCCGCACCGATCTCGTCCGGGTCGACCTGCCGGCGACGGGCGCGGTGCGCGCGCCGGGCGAGGCGATCGGCACCTTCGCGGTCGAATGCGCGATGGACGAGCTGGCGGAACGGCTGGGCATCGATCCGATCGACCTGCGCCGGATCAACGAGCCGGAGGTCGATCCGGTCAACGGCAAGCGCTTCTCCACCCGCCGGATGCTCGATTGCTATGCCGAGGGCGCGCGGCGGTTCGGCTGGGACAGGCGCCAGGCGACGCCGGCCGCCACGCGCGAGGGCGAATGGCTGATCGGGCACGGCATGGCCGCGGCGCTGCGCGGCAACTTCACCGTCAAGGCGCAGGCGCGGGTGCGGCTGGAGGCGGACGGCCGCGCGGTCGTCGAATGCGACATGACCGACATCGGCACCGGCACCTACACCATCCTCGCCCAGACGGTGGGCGAGATGCTCGGCCTGCCGGTGGCCTCGGTCGAGGTGCGGATCGGCGACAGCGATCTGCCGCCCAGCGCCGGCTCCGGCGGGTCGTTCGGTGCGGGCAGCGCGTGTTCGGCGGCGGTGCTGGCCTGCGAGGACGTGCTGACCGAACTCGCGCGGCGGATGAACGCCGCACCGGAGGATCTGGCGCTACACGACGGCAGCGTCACCGCGGGCGGGCGCACCGTTGCGCTCGTCGACCTGATCCGCGGCGAGCCGATCGTCGCGACCGGCAAGACCGGTCCCGGCAAGGAAAGCCAGAGCACCAGCCAGGCGAGCCACGGCGCGCATTTCGTCGAGGTCGCGGTGAACGCGGTGACCGGCGAGGTCCGCGTCCGTCGCATGCTGGGGGTGTTCGACGTCGGCCGCGTGCTCAACGCCAAGACGGCATCGAGCCAGCTGATCGGCGGCATGGTCTGGGGACTCGCCTATGCGCTGAGCGAGGATGGCGTGATCGACACGCGCAACGGCCATTTCGTCAATCCCGACTTCGGCGAATATCATGTCGCGGTCCATGCCGACGTTCCCCGCATCGAGGTGCATTTCGTCGAGGAGATCGACGACAGCGCCAATCCCGTCGGGGCGAAGGGGGTCGGCGAGCTCGGCATTTCCGGCGCGGGAGCCGCGGTGGCGAATGCGATCTACAACGCGTGCGGCGTGCGGGTCCGCGATTTCCCCGTGACGCTCGACAAGTTGCTGGCTGGACTGCCGGCAGTGTAATCCCTGCCCTGCGCAGCGCGGGGCGGATCAGGAAGAAGAAGCATGGCCGAAAACGATTCCGTCCTGTCCGCCGCCCGCAACTGGAAGGGCGAACCGCTTGCGATCGCGACGGTCGTCTCCACCTGGGGCAGCGCGCCGCGCCCAAGGGGCAGCCACATGCTCGTCCACGCCGATGGCCGGTTTGAAGGATCGGTCTCGGGCGGCTGCGTCGAAAGCGACATCCTGCAGACCGCCGCCGAGGTGATCGCCGGCGCGCCGTTCCAGGTGCGCAACTACGGCGTCGCCGATGCCGCGGCATGGGAAGTCGGCCTGCCCTGCGGCGGTGAGATCGCGGTGATGGTGCAGCCGGTATCCGCGGCCGGGTTCGACCCCGAATTGTTCGACCGCATCGCCGAAGCGCGCGACGAGGGCCAGGCGCTGACCGTCACCACCGACCTCGCCACCGGCCACAGCGACCTGCGGCCGACCGAGACGGGCGAGGTGTTCGTCAACCGCTACGATCCGCCGCGCCGGCTGCTGATCGTCGGCGCGGTCCAGATCGCGCAGGCGCTCGCCGCGCTGGCGGGCACGCTCGGGATCGACACGACGGTGATCGACCCGCGCGCGCGCTTCCTCACCGCCGAGCGCTTTCCCGGCGTGACGCTGGACGATCGCTGGCCCGACGAGGCGATCGAGGCGCTGAAGCCGGGTCCGTCGACCGCGATCGTTACGCTGAGCCACGACATCAAGATCGACGATCCCGCGCTGATCGCCGCACTGGCGAGCAACGCACCCTATGTCGGTGCACTCGGCAGCCGCCGCAGCCATGCGGCGCGGCGCGAACGGCTGGCGGCGGCAGGATTGTCCGACGCGCAGATCGCCCGGATCGACGCGCCGGTCGGCATCGACATCGGCGCGATCGGGCCGTCGGAAATCGCGCTGTCCGTCGCCGCCGCGATGGTCGGCGCGTTTCACGGGCGCACGCATGATCCGCGCTGAGGATTGCGTTCTGGTGCTGCTGGCCGCCGGACGATCGCAGCGGATGGGCGATGTCGGCAGCAAATTGGACGAACCGTTTCTCGGCCGGCCATTGGGCCTGCACGTCGCGGTCGCGCTGGAGGACATGCCGTTCCGCGAAAGGATCGCGGTCGTCGGGCAGGCGAAGTGCGACTATGCCGCGCATGGCTTCACCCTTGTCCATAACGACGATCCGCAGCTCGGCATGGCCCGGTCGCTGGCGCTGGGCGTCGACTGCGCCCGAGCGCGCGGCGTGAAGGGCATCGTCGTGGCGCTTGCGGATATGCCGCGGGTGACCGCGACGCATATCTGGCAGCTGCTCGACGCCGCGGAGAACGAGCATGCCATCGTGGCGTCCAGCGACGGCCGCTCGCCCAAGCCGCCCGCGGTGTTCGGATCGGCGCGGTTCGACACGTTGCTGGCGCAGGAGGGCGACGCCGGCGCACGCGACCTGATCCGGGGCGGCAAGCATGTCGTGACGACGCCTGCCGAGCTGATCGACGTCGATACGCCCGAGGAGCTGGAACGGCTGCGCGCGCTGGTCCATGCGCCCGAGGCCTATACGCGGCGGGCGCGGCAGCCTTTCGCCTGAGCCCAGCCCTGCGTGCGCGGGGGACGGCAAGGGCTGTCGCGACCGGGCGGTTCGTTCCGCGGTGTTCGCCTGACCCACGGCCAATGCCGGCGGGCCGTCCTATTCGTGCCGCAGGGCGTCGATCGGGTTGAGCGCCGCCGCGCGCCGCGCCGGAAAATAGCCGAAGACCACGCCGATCACCGCCGAGATGGCGAAGGCGATGATGTTGATCTGCGGATCGAAGGTCCAGGGCACCTGCATCAGCGGCACCAGCGCGAGGATCACGCCCTGCGCGATGACCAGTCCGATCACCCCGCCCAGGCACGACAGCGCGACGGCTTCCACGAGGAACTGGAGCAGCACCTCGCGGGCGACGGCGCCGATCGCCAGGCGGATGCCGATTTCGCGCGTCCGTTCGGTGACCGATACCAGCATGATGTTCATGATGCCGATACCGCCGACGACCAGACTGATCGCCGCGACCGCCGCGACGATGCGGGTGAGCAGCGTGGTGGTGCCGGTGAGCGTGTCGGAAATCTGCTTCGTGTCGAAGATGTTGAAGTCGTCGTCGCGGCCGGTGGCGAGATGGCGGCGTTCGCGTAGCAGATCGGTGATCGACGCCTGCACCGCGCCGGTCTGATAGTCGGTGTCGACGCCGACCAGCATCAGGCGCACGTCGCGGTTGCCGGTGAAGCGGCGCTGCACCGTCTTGATCGGCATCACCACCACATCGTCCTGATCGCCGAAGCCGCCCTGCCCGCGCGTGCTGAGCGCGCCGATCACGTCGCAGCTGATGTTCCCGAGCCGGATACGCGCGCCGATCGGGTCGCCGCCGCGGAACAGGTTCTGGCGGACGGTATTGCCGATCAGGCACACCGCCTTGCCCGCTTCCTGTTCGGCCGACGTCCAGTAGCGGCCGGCGACGAGCGGCCACGGCTGGACGGTGAGGAACGCGCTGGTGGTGCCGTTGATCGAGGTGGACCAGTTCGCCCCTTCGTAGATCGCGGTCGCCGACGCGCTCGCCTGCGGCGCGACCGCGGTGACGCCGGCGATCTGGTTGGCGATCGCCTCGACATCCTCGGGCTTGAAATTGGGTGGCTGCGGCCCGCCGCCGCCGCGCCCGAAGCCCTGACCGGGACGGATCTGGAGGATGTTGCTGCCGAGCGCGGAAATCTGCTGCTGCACTGCGGCGGTCGTCGCCTTGCCCAACGTCACCATCGTGACGACCGCGCCGACGCCGATGACGATGCCGAGGATCGTCAGGAACGAGCGCAGCAGGTGCCGCCGGATCGACCGCAGCGCGAGGATAAGGGTCGTGCCGAGCATCTAGGCCTCCACCGCCGCACTGGTCACCGGTTCTCCGGGCCGATGCTGCGCCTCGATCCGTTCGACCAGACCGTCCTTGAAGTGGATTACGGTGCGGGCGAAGGCGGCCATGTCGGGTTCGTGGGTGACCATGAGCACGGTGATGTTGCTGTTGCGATTGAGGTCGGTGAGCAATTCCATGATCTCGACCGAGCGTTCGGAATCGAGGTTGCCGGTCGGCTCGTCGGCGAGCAGCACGTCGGGTTCGGTGACGATCGCGCGCGCGATGGCGACGCGCTGCTGCTGACCCCCCGACAATTCGGCGGGCGTATGGTCCCACCAGCGGTCGAGCCCGACCTTGGCGAGCGCCGCCATGCCCAGTTCGCGCCGCGTCTTCTTGTCCTCGCCGCGATACAGCAGCGGCAGCTCGACGTTTTCCAGCGCGCTCGTCCGGCTGAGCAGGTTGAACCCCTGAAACACGAAACCGAGGTAGCGGCGGCGCAGCAAGGCGCGCTGGTCGCGGTCGAGCGATTCGACATGGTGGCCGCGGAACAGGAAGGTGCCGTCGGACGGCACGTCGAGGCAGCCGAGGATGTTCATCGTCGTCGACTTGCCCGACCCCGACGGCCCCATCACCGCGACGAAATCGCCTGCCTGGATGTCGAGATCGACACCCTTCAGCGCCTGGAACTGCGTCGCGCCGGTCCCGTACACCTTGGTGACGGCGCGCATCGTGATGATGGGATCAGGCATGGGCGCCCGCGTTCATAGCGCGCGTGCCCGCCGGCGCGGGGACGACGAGCGGGTTGCACGCATCACTGGCCACCGGCTGCGCCCGCTCCGCCCTGGCGGCGCGAACCGCCCGCGCCGCTGCGCCGCGCACCGCTGGCCGCGCTGTCCTTGCCCGTAGAGAGCTGGCCGGTGATGACCTGCTGTCCCGGCTTGAGGTCGCCGCTCAGCACTTCGGTCATCGTGCCGTTGCTGTCGCCCGTCGTCACCTGCACCGGCTGCGGCTTGCCCTCCGCATCCTTGACGTAGACGGTCTGGCTGGCCCCGCGTGCGAGCTTGGCGGTGCGTTCCGGCCGGTTGCGGCCGGGCCGGAAGGTGAGCGAGCCGGCGATACCGCCGCTCGACCCGCCCGCCCCCGCCGCGGTGGGCTTGAAGCGCAGGGCGGCGTTGGGGACGAGCAGCACGTTCCGCTTGTCCGACGTCACGATGTCGGCGGTCGCGGTCATGCCCGGGCGCAATTGCAGCGTCGGGTTCTCGACGGTCAGGTCGGCGGCGTAGCTGACGACCTGTCCGGTCGTGGAGGTCGTGGTGGTGGTCGTCGACGACGCCGCGCTGACCGTCAGGTTCGATCCCAGATCGACGCGGCTGATCGTCGCCGGGAAGGTCTTGCCCGGAAAGGCGTCGACGGTGAAGTTCGCCTTCTGGCCCAGCTTGACCTCGCCGACGTCCGCTTCGTCGACGGCGACCTCCAGCTTCATCTTCGACAGATCCTCGGCGATGACGAACAGCGTCGGCGTGCTGAACGATGCCGCGACGGTCTGGCCGGGATCGACCTGCCGCGCGAGCACGACGCCGTTGACGGGCGAGCGGATGATCGCCCGTGCGCGCTGCGTCTGGCTCTGCGCCAGCGTCGCGCGGGCGGCGGTGACGTTCGCCTGCGCCACCTTCAGCGCGGCGATGGCACGCTGGTAATTGGCGCGCCCGGTCTGCAATTCGGTGCCGGAGGGCACGCGGCCTCCCGACAGTTTGTACACCTCTTCGAGGCGGGCGAGCTGTGCCCGGCTTTCGGCGACGGTCGCCTGGGCCTGGTTGACCTGCGCCTGATTGGCGGCGATCTGCGCCTGTTGCTGGCGGATCTGGTCGTCGATCTGCGCGGGGTCGATCAGCGCCAGCGGCTGCCCCGCCGTGACGCGATCGTTCACGTCGACCACCACCTTGGTGACGAGGCCGGACAGCTGCGAACCGACGGTCACCTGGTTGGTCGGCGCCAGCTTGCCGGTCGCCGAGACGGTCACCGTCAGATTGCCGCGTTCCGCCGGCTGGGTCGAATAGCCGGCGTCGGGCTTCGGCCCGAAACAGCTTTTGAGCAACAGCGCGAGCAGCACCACGCCGATGGCGACGAACACCCATTTCAGATAGCGCCGCCAGACGGGCACCGGCTTCACGCCCAGGAAATCGTCGATCGGTTCGGCCATCAGCGGGTCTCGCCCTCGGGAGTTGCGGTTGCGCCGGCGGAGGGCGCGACCGGGATGACGTTCGGGTCCCAGCCGCCGCCGAGCGCATTGTACAGCGCGATCAGCGCGGTCGCCTGATCCGAGCGAGCCTGGGTGAGGCCGTTCTGCGCGGAGAGCAGCGCCGCTTCCTGCTGGTTGAGCGTGGTGAAATCGGTGAGGCCGCTGCGATACTGGCTACGCGCCAGGATCGCCGAGGCGCTGGACGCATCGAAGGCGATGCGGAACTGCGTCTCGCGCTGGCGGGCGGTGTCGAGCGCGACGATCGCATTCTCGACATCCTCCAGCGCGGTCAGCACCGTGCCGCGATAATTGGCGAGCGCCGCATCCGCCGCCGCCTCCGACGCGCGCACATGGCTGCGCAGGCGGCCACCGTTGAAGATCGCCTGCGTCAACCCGGCGAACAGACCGCCGGTGATCGCATCGCCCAGACTTGAGATGCTGGTCGCGTTGGTGTTGATGTTCCCGGTGATCGCAAGCGCCGGGTACAATTGCGCCTTGGCGACGCCGATCTCCGCCGTCGCGGCCGCCAGTGCGCGCTCGGCCGAGCGGACGTCGGGGCGACGACGCAAGGTATCGGCCGGAATGCCGACACCGACGGTGGCGGGACCGCGCGGGATCGGCTTCGCCGCCGCGAGCGCGGTGCGCAGCGCGCCCGGCGCCTGACCGGTCAGCACGCCCAGCCGCGCGACGGCGGCGGCATATTGCTGTTCGATCTGCGGCACCGTCGCGGCGGTCTGCGCGCGTTGCGCCCGCGCCTGCTCGGCGTCCACCGACGAGACGAGGCCCGCCTGGACGCGAAATCCCGCTATCTCCAGATTGTCGTCCTGGATCGCCAGGCTGGCGCGCGCATTGGCGAGTTGCGCCTGATAGGCGCGGGCGAGCACGTAATTGTTCGCGACCTCGCTTTCCACGGTCAGCAGCACGGTCGCGTAATCGAAGCCGCTCGCGGCATATTGCGCGCGGCTCGATTCCACCGTGCGGCGGATCTCACCGAACAGGCCGACCTGATAACTGGCGGACAGACCCGCGGAAAAGCTGTTCGTGCCGCCGCCGCCGGTATCGACGACCGTCCCGTCCGGCAGCGTGAACGAGCGCCCGCCGCCGCGCAGGTTCTCGTTGCGCTGATAGCCCGCCGAGCCGGACAGGGTCGGCAGCAGCGACGCCCGGCTCTGCACCAGCGATTCCCGCGCCTGGCGCAGCCGGGCGACCGCCTGCGCGACATCGGTGTTCGCGCCGCGCGCCTGCTCGACCAATTGCCCGAGCACCGGATCGTCGAAGTTCGACCACCAGCGCGTCAGATCCTCCGCGCTCTGCTGCGCAGGCACCGAATAGCCCGTGGGCACGCCGAGTTCGGCGGCGCTCCGCGGCCGATAATCGGGGCCGACGGTGCAGCCGGCCAGCGCAGCCGTCAGGAGCAGGAGGGCGGGGACACGTGGCATGGCGTCCTGTCTGCTCACCACACCCAGCGGCGTCCAGCGATTTTGTGTCGCAATTTGTCTTTCGCGCATGTCCGTCCGGACACATTGCGCGATCACCGCCGCATCAGCGCCCGGTGAAGTTCGGGCGGCGCTTCTGGAGGAACGCCATGCCGCCCTCCATCGAATCCGCCGATCCGCGCGCGGTACGCTGTGCATCCGCCTCCGCCAGCATCGCGCTCGCATAATCGGTGTCCAGCGCCGCGCCGAGCGCCCGGCGCATCAGCCCGAGCGCGACGGTCGGCCCGGCGGCAAGGCGCGTGGCGAGCGCCAGCGCCTCCGCATCGAGCGCGTCGTCCGCCACCACCTTGTGGATCATGCCCCAGTCGAGCGCCCGGGCGGCCGACACGCGCTCGCCGAGCATCATCATCTCCGCGGCGCGGGCGCGACCGATGAGCCGCGGCAGCATCCAGGATGCGCCGCCGTCGGGCACCAGCCCGATATTGACGAACGCCTGGAGGAAATAGGCGCTTTCGCCCGCGACGCAGAAATCGGCGGCCAGCGCCAGCGAACAGCCGATGCCGGCGGCCGGCCCGCGCACGGCGCTGACCACCGGTACGCCCAGCGTGGCGATAGCGGCGATCGTCGGATTGTAATGTTCGGTGAGCGCCGCATAGGTCGTCTCGCCCGGATCGTCACTGCCGAGCGCGCCGCCGCCGACGTCCGCGCCCGAGCAGAAGGCGCGCCCAGCGCCCGCGATCAGCACCGCGCGCGCGCCGCCGAGGTCGGCCAGCGCGGTGCGCAGTTCGTCGAACAGCGCCGGCGGCGCGGCATTCAGCCGCTCCGGCCGGTTCAGGGTCAGGACGAGCACGTCGCCCTGCATCGCCGCCAGGATATGCTGATAGGTCATTGCGGGAACCCTCCCCTGCCGCGCGCACGCCGCGCCGGTCGTTGAACTGTCCGGTCGGGCGGAACGGCGGGGGAGTCAATATCCGTCAGGCAGCGATCGGGTGCGCGACCGGGATCGGAACGGCCTCGCGCGGCCGCGCGGCGGCGAACAGGTCGATCGCATCCGCGAGCGGCCCGAGCATCGCGCCGCGTTCGCTGGCCAGAGCGGCCTGGCGCGGGCGCACCGCGCGCCATCCCAGTGTCGCACCCGGCACCGCATCGACCAGTGCCGCATCGAGGCCGCAGGCGATCGCGATCCGCTTCGCGAAGGTCGCCCAGCTCAGCGCCTCGCCATTGGTAAAGTGCCGGATGCCATTCTCACCGTCGATCAACAGGTCGAGCGTCGCATCCACCAACGCGGGCACGTAGGTCGGCGAGACGACCTGATCCGCCGCCGCGCGGAAGCGCCGCCCCGCGGCAAGCGTGGTGGCGACCGCATGAGCGAAATTATGGGGGTCATGCGGAGAGAAGAAGGCTGCGGTACGCACGACCAGCGTCGCGGGGAAGCGCGCCACGCCCGCCTCCATCATCGCCTTGCTGCGGCCATAGGCGTTGAGCGGCGCTGCGGGGTCGCTTTCCACCAGCGCGCGCCCCACCGTGCCGTCGAAGACCAGGTCGCTGGAAAAGGCGACGTTGGGCACGCCGCGTTCGGCGCAGGCCCGCGCGAGCGCAAAGGCCCCCGTCGCGTTGACGCGGAAGCACGCCTCCTCATCCGCCTCGGCGTCGTCGACGCGCACCCAACCGGCGGCGTTGACCACGCCCCAGGGCCGCAGCCGATCCAGCGCATCCTCGATCCCCGCGGCATCCTCCAGATCGAGCGTGGCGCGCGGCGCCAGCACGTGAGGGATGGCACGCGCGCTACAGGCACGGGCGAACGCCTGCCCCAGCGTGCCGGTCGCGCCGCAGATCAGCAGCGGCGGCACGTCCGGGGTGCTGCGCGCCCCGCTCGCCGCCGCCGGTCGCACGATCGGTGGGTAGAGCAACCGGTCGGGCCGGCGCCACCAGCCCGGCGCCTGCACCACCGGATGCCGGGGCGCGCCCTGCGGCAGTCCCTTCCACAGTGCGGCGAGCGCCGTCGGGCGCGGCGTTCCCGACGACACGTCATAGACGCCGGGTTCGTAGATGCCGTGGCCGGTCAGCAAGGTGTTCCAGCCCTGCGCGCCGAGCAGCGACCAGGCCGTGACCGCGCGAACGTCGACCCCGTCGTCGCGCAGCGCCGCCGCGCCGTCCCATGCCTCCGCCGCCCAGCGTAGCTGTTCCTCGCGGGTGCAGCCGTTGTGCACCTCGGTCACCGCGAGCGGCGTCGCATAGCGCGACCACGCCTCGTGCAGCGCGCCGGTCAGGCCGCCCGGCGACGGATCGAGCACGCGCACCGCTTCGACGTCGGCGAAGCGCAACGCGTCGCTGCCGCCCCGGGTGTGGGGCGCATAGCGCTGCAGACGGTGATCGAGGAAGCGGTCGCTGGTGAGGTAATGGTTCACCCCGACCACGTCGGGCGGGCATGGATCGTCGACGATCGCCCGCAACCGGTCGGCGAGGCCGAAGCGCGCGATCCGCTCCCACAGCGGATGCTGCGGCGTCATCCGCCCGAACAGCAGGTCCCACCCTGCCCAGCGTCGTTCGTTGTCGAATGCGGCCTGTGGGGCCACCGGCAGCGTCGCATAGGTGCGGCCGAGATCGTCCGTCTGGATCAGCCGCGCCTGCGGGTTGATGCGCCGCACGGTCGCCATGGCTGCGCGGACCCCGTCGATCTGGTTGAGCAGGGCGATCCAGAACGATCGCTCGTCGCGGCGATGCGGATACCAATGGCCGTACAGGCCGGTGAAGCGCGCGGTCGTCAGCGGTTCGTTGACCGGCGTCCAGTCCGCGATCCATGGATAGCGTTCCGCAACCTTGGCGGCGAACGCGCCGAGCTTCGTGGCGAAGCCGTCGTCGAGCAGGTCGGTATAGTGCGGCCCGCTGCCGTGGTGCACCAGCCCGGCGATCGGACGGATGCCGAGTTCGCGCAGCCGCGGCAGCCGCGCGTCGGTCCATGCCCAGTCACATTCCTCCGGCCGATCGGGCGCGATCCTTTCCCACAGCACCGGATAGCGCAGCGCCGACAGCCCCAGGCCGGCGAACAGGTCGAGGTCGCCCGGTCGATCGTGGTGGCCGTTCAGCCGGCATTGGTCGCGATACCCGTCGCGCGTGCGGTTCACCGTGCACTCGATGCCGCCCCACAGTTCCAGCCTGCGCATCGTAAGCTCCCGCCTGTCGATGCCGCCCAACGAGCCGAGTTCCTCTTCGTTCCGAAAATCGTATTAATTCAAGTTACATATCAGTCACTTAGTAGGAACTGGAACTTTGCTCACATGTTTCTGTGGCGATGTCCACGTCAACACAGGGGTCTTCGTGAACGCTCAGCATTCGTCGTCCGGTGAGTCTGCACCGCTATCGTACAAAACTTCCGGACGCACGACGCTGATCTGTTTTAGCCATCTGCGCTGGTCCTTCGTCTTCCAGCGGCCGCAACATCTGATGACCCGCTTTGCGACCACGCATGACGTACTGGTGTGGGAGGAGCCGGTGTACCGCGCCGGGCTGGGCACCGCGCGGCTGACGCGCCACGTCGATCCGGACAGCAACGTCGTGGTGCTGACGCCCGAACTGGACGAGGCGCAGCGCGCGACCGAGGATGCGACGCTGACCGCGCTGCTCGACGACGAACTGTCCGGGCTGCAAGGGCCCCTCATCCGCTGGTATTACACGCCGATGATGCTGCCCTTCTCGGATCACGTCGAGGCGGACTGTATCGTGTACGACTGTATGGACGAGCTGTCGGCGTTCAGGAATGCGCCGCCCGAACTGCTGGCGCGCGAGCAGCGTCTGCTCGAACGGGCTGACATCGTCTTCACCGGCGGCACCAGCCTGTACGAAGCCAAGCGCGGCCGTCATTCGAACGTCCACGCCTTTCCGTCCAGCATCGACGCCGCGCATTTCGGCGAGGCGCGCGGCGCCGCGATCGCGGTGCCGGCCGACCAGCAGGCGATCCCCGCACCCCGGCTCGGCTTTTGCGGTGTGGTCGACGAACGGATGAACCTGGAGCTGGTCGCAGCCCTTGCCGACGCCCATCCCGAATGGTCGATCGTCATCGTCGGCCCCGTGGTGAAGATCAGCGAAAGCGACCTGCCGCGGCGTCCGAACATCCATTATCTGGGCGGCAAATCCTATGGCGAACTACCCGGCTACATGGCTGGATGGGACGTCGCGCTGATGCCGTTCGCGATCAACGAGGCGACGCGCTTCATCAGCCCGACGAAGACGCCGGAATATCTCGCCGCCGGCCTGCCGGTGGTGTCGACGCCGATCACCGACGTCGTCCGCCACTATGGCGCTATCGCGGGCGTGACGATCGCCGACACGCCGGAAGCCTTCGTCGCGGCATGCGAGCAGGCGCTCGCGCTGCGGGCCGGCGACGGCGGCTGGCGCGACGAGGCGGACGCGCTGTTGGCCAAGGGATCCTGGGCGAGCACGGCGCTGGAAATGTCCGCGCTGATCGCCGCCGAGATCAGCGCGCACGACCGCGTCGAGGCGGTCGTGTCGCCGACCACCTGGCCGGCCCGGCGCGACCGATACGACGTGATGGTCGTCGGGGCGGGCTTCGCCGGCGCGGTGATGGCGGAACGGCTGGCCCGCGACGCCGGCAAGCGCGTTCTGGTGGTCGATCGTCGCCCGCATATCGCCGGCAACGCCTTCGACCGGCTGGACGAGGCGGGCGTGCTGATCCACCAATATGGACCGCACATCTTCCACACCAACTCGGGCGAGATCTTCGACTATCTGTCGCGGTTCACGCAATGGCGTCAATATGAGCATCGCGTGCTCGCCGACGTCGATGGCCAGCTGGTGCCGATGCCGATCAACCGGACGACGCTGAACGCGCTATACGATCTCGACCTGCGCACCGATGCGGACGTCGATGCGTTCCTCGCCAGCCGGGCCGAGCCGGTCGAACCGATCCGCACCTCCGCCGATGTCGTGATCTCGAAGGTCGGGCGCGAGCTCTACGAAACGTTCTTCCAGGGCTATACCCGCAAGCAATGGGGCATGGACCCGTCGGAGCTCGACAAATCGGTGACCGCGCGCGTCCCGACGCGGACGAACACCGACGACCGCTACTTCACCGATACGCATCAGGCGATGCCGCGCGACGGCTTCACCCGCATGTTCGAGAACATGCTCGATCACCCCAATATCGACGTGATGCTTGGGGTCGAATACCGGCAGGTGCGCGATGCGTATCCGCACGATCACCTCGTCTTCACCGGGCCGATCGACGAATATTTCGACTATCGCTATGGCCGCCTGCCGTATCGCTCGCTGCAGTTCCGGCACGAGACGCTGGACCAGGAATGGCTGCAGCCGGTCGCGGTGGTCAATTACCCCGACGAGACGGTGCCGCACACCCGCATCACCGAATACAAGCATCTGACCGGGCAGTCCGCGCCGCGGACCAGCATCACCTACGAATATCCGAGCGCGGAGGGCGACCCCTATTACCCGATCCCGCGGGAGGAGAACCAGGCGCTGTACAAGCGCTACGAAGCGCTGGCGATCGCCGAGCCCGGTGTAAGCTTCGTCGGGCGGCTCGCCACCTATCGCTATTACAACATGGACCAGGTAGTGGGGCAGGCACTGGCCACCTATCGCCGCCTCGTCGCCGGCTGGCAGGAGCGCGCCGTTCCGGATGCGCCGGCGATGCAGGTCGCCACCCGCACCGCGGCCTGATCCCGCCGCATCGGCTGGCGCAGCGCCGGCCGATGCGGCCCCGCCATGGCTGGCGGGGGGCGGTGCGTCGTACCGCCGCATGATGATGTTCGCACGACGATTGCGCCGGCGAAGGTGGCGCACCGGACGCGCGGTGCCGGTACGGGAAACGATCCGGAGTGCATCTTTCGCAGGGCGGAAAAGCTGGTGCACCCGACTGGATTCGAACCAGTGGCCTCTGCCTTCGGAGGGCAGCGCTCTATCCAGCTGAGCTACGGGTGCCTGGAGAGGGCGCGTAGCAAAGGCCGCGGGTGCGCGCCAGTGGGTTTATGGCCCCGGCGGTTTATGGCAGCCCCGCGGCGGTTTCGGGCGGCGGCGTCTTGGGTTTGTAGGCGCACAGGTCGGCGACGATGCAGCGCCAGCATTCCGGGCGCCGCGCCTTGCAGACATAGCGGCCGTGCAGGATCAGCCAGTGATGCGCGTGCAGGCGGAACGGCTGCGGCGTCGCCTTGTCGAGCTTCAGCTCGACGCCCAGTGGCGTCTTGCCGCGCGCCAGCCCCGTGCGGTTGCCGACCCGGAAGATGTGGGTGTCGACCGCGAAGGTTTCCGCGCCGAAGGCCACGTTCATCACCACGTTGGCCGTCTTGCGGCCGACGCCGGGGAGCCGTTCCAGCGCCTCGCGATCGGCGGGCACCGCGCTGCCGTGCTCCGCCACCAGCGCCTCCGACAAGGCGATGACGTTCTTGGCCTTGGTGTTGAACAGGCCGATCGTGCGGATATGTTGCCTCAGCGCATCGAGGCCGAGCGCGACCATCTGTTCGGGCGTCTCCACCGCGGCGAACAGCGCGCGCGTCGCCTTGTTGACCCCGGCATCGGTCGCCTGCGCCGACAGCACCACCGCGACGAGCAGCTGATAGGCATTGCCCGATTCGAGCTCGGTCTCGGGGTGCGGATTGGCCTCCGCGAGCCGGCGGTAGAATTCGAAGACGTCCGCCTTCTTCACCGGCCGCCTCCCGTCACAGGCCGAGCACGTCGCCCATGCGATAGCGACCGGGGGGCCGGTCGACGATCCACAACGCCGCACGCACCGCGCCCCTGGCGAAGATCGACCGGTCCTGCGCGAGATGCGCGAGCTCGACGCGTTCGCCCTCGCTGGCGAAGATGACGTTGTGATCGCCGATCACCGATCCGCCGCGCAGCGAGGCCATGCCGATCGTGCCCTCGGTCCGCGCGCCGGTCAGCCCGGCGCGGCCGTCGACGCGCAGTTCGGACAGGGTCGTGCCGCGTCCGGCGGCCGCCGCCTCGCCCAGCAGGATCGCGGTGCCGGAGGGCGCATCGACCTTGTGCCGGTGGTGGCTTTCGACGATTTCGATGTCCCAGTCGGTGCCGAGCCGCGCCGCCGCCTCGCGCACCAGCTGCGCGAGCAGGGTGACGCCGAGCGAGGTGTTCCCGGTCTGGAGCACCGCGATATCCGCGGCGGCGGCATCGATCAGCGCGTGCTGCGCCTGGGTGAGGCCGGTGGTGCCGATCACGATCGGCGTCCGCGCGGCGCGCGCGACCGTCAGATGCGCCTCGAGCGCCGAGGGCGCGGAAAAATCGACCAGCACATCGGCGGCACGCGCTAGCGCGGCGGGATCGCCGCCCGCATCGACGCCGCCGGCCAGCGTCGCCCGCTCCGCCTCGATCTGTTCGGCGATCGCGCGGCCCATCCGGCCGCTGCTGCCATAGATGCCGATCGCGGTCATGCGCGCCCCCGAAAGTCACGAAAGTCGCACGTGTGGAAGGCGGGTCGGGGCTCGGCGCGGATCATGCGGGCTCTGTGACACAGGCGGCGGGAATAGGACAGCGCGTCGCGTCATGGTGCTGTTCCCGCACGATATGTCGGGGGGTTGGATCCTATTCAGCGGCTGCGGCGGCACGCCGGTCCGGCGGCCCGCCGTGGCCACCCGCTACGACCGGCTGGTCAGCAGATTTCTAGGCATGGTCCTCGCCACAGCGAGATACCGGCTGAAATTTGTCAACGCCGCCCATAAAAAAGAAAGCTAGTCGGGCCATGTGTCAGGTCGAGTTGGGCCGCAACATTGATAACGTCCCGTTTGAGCCAAATTCCGCAGCCGATCGATAAGAGGTGGTTGAGACAGGCCGTTGCTTCCGTAAGAGTTCCATCGCCGGCCGGCGTGATCTGACCTTTTATCTCAAAGGCAGCTAACCACGGTTGGGAGACGTGAGCAAGGCCAACAACTTCGCCGTTCCAAAACGCGGCTTCCAGACGGTGCCGCTCGGGACATCAACTGCGGTCGGATGTGGCGAGCACGAGATTGAGTGAGCGAGAACGCCCACACCCGGTCGCTCGGGCCTCAAATCAGGGCATCCGAAAGCAGCCACTTGTTTGGCATGTTATTTTGGCGCCTGTAAGATTCCCTCCGTTTGAACAATCTGGATGCTATGAACTAAATGATCGGGTCCTACCGCGTAGCGTACGGCTCGCGCCTTATAGCGAGGGTCGAAAAGTATCGCAGGTGAGGAGGGCAGGTCAGACCTGTCATCGTATCGCTCTATGATCAGGAGCGCGTCGTAACCCTTGGCGAAACCTACCACGACGCGATCGACCTTACCAAGCCTGTGGCGCTCGGTTGCGACCCAAGCCACCTTGTTTCGGGCTATCTGCCTTCCATCTATCGTGACCGTAAGGTCATCAGCGAACACAGCAACATAGCGGTCAAAGCTGCTTGTCGTCGGTGTGGGAACTAGCTGCTTTGCCAGGTCGTCGATGAAGGACGGTGGAGCCGGTGCCACCGACGCCCTTATGGTGCTAGCGAACAACATGCCGCATGCCAGGCCACATATCGCCGTCAAAGGTCTCTTGCGCAACGCTTTTCCCTTTGTTCTTCACTTCCAGCATCTGCAGTCTAGCTACGTGCGCCAGCATACAGGCGGGGGGGCGAGCTATACGACATCGCTGCCCAAAGCGGCTTATCCACTTTCCACCAACAGCTGACATTCCCCTCTCGCCCACCTGCGGTCGTTCGATCTCCCAGCAGGGCCGCCCGAAAGCGGCCCTTTGGTGGCAGACAGGGTTATGGGCGTCGCTCCCCTATATCGATCCGGTTTCCGTCCGGATCGGCGAACACGAAAGCCCGTTGCCCGTAGTCCTTATCGGCGAGACTTTTGATGATTCTCACGCCCTC